>Ga0123354_10000935_pt1 | contig 32885 bp, 28 predicted proteins | sample TergutLab28metaG_2_FD_97872 | JGI IMG/M metagenome (GOLD analysis project Ga0123354, IMG submission 97872) | Labiotermes labralis P4 segment gut microbial communities from Petit-Saut dam, French Guiana - Lab288 P4 | ecosystem: Host-associated > Arthropoda: Insects > Digestive system > Gut ... | reverse complement strand
GGGCATACATGATGAGGCTATTTCAGTCACTTTTCACAATTTTGTGAATGCACCTAAAAACACTAAGCTCTGTCCAATCACCATTACTTTGTGTCAGCTCTGTTCAGGTCCTTTGATCTAAAGCTGAAAATAATGATATGCCATCCAAATCAATTGACTATTACAACTTATGGATAATAGTAAGATAAAATGTGACAGGATATGTATTTTGTGTCTTAAACTGTATGAACATGAGAAATGTTCTGACCTTAAGGTTACATTTTTAGTATTAAGTTTAAGACTAAACTTCTTTCTTGTTTTATTCTTCAAACAATACACAGCAATAAAATTTATAATTTTCAAAAATGTACTTAAAATCAGCATGAAGGGCCACATGCATTTTCAAGTTCCTTTCAATTTAATATCATGAATCAAAGTTTATAATACTTCAGACTATGATGTAATTGGATAATGGGACTTGACTATCATAGACTGGCTACTTTTCCTTGGAACATACACATGTTACAGTTATTAATAATTACAGTTTAAATTGAACAAGTTAAGACAGTTAAACCAAACAGCTTTTACCTTTGGGTCCATAAACCTTGTGGCCACTAATAGACATGAGATCAATATCCATATCGTTGACATCAATATGCACTTTTCCTACTGCCTGAGCTGCATCTGTATGAAAGAAGATGTTCTTTGCCTTGCAGAGTTCTCCTACAACAAATTAAACAACTTTATACCGAGTCACAACATGCTTATAAATCAGCCCCAAAAATGCCTACACTCTTGGTGCTTGATTATCGACCTGCTATGCATAAAACTTCCTGATGTTGCACTGTATAACTGTAAATTATACCTGAACATCACAGACATTTACATCACACAATGTCAAATTTTTGTTACTAGCGTGTAGTAAATATATTTCGGTTATCACCATTGCCATCCTCTAACCATCTGTCACTGTTAAACTGTTAAAGATTCCACTTTGCCCATAAACAGCTGGATGATGTGAATGATTGCCATCAAAGAGAATCTTACACTTCAGTGAGCCATGGTATACCAAACTGACATACATAAAGGTAAAAACCAAGCAGAAACTCTAGAACTGGATATGGCTTGCAGCCAAACCTACATCTGGTTGACCAAGGCTTACCTCAAATGGCATACTTCTGATGAGTTCAGAACATCGACTGCACATAGTCTAATTTGTTGTATTTTAACTAGCCTAGCAAATGCCAACCACAATAACCATTACTAAGTAAACCTTTTGGAAGGACAAGACAGAGACAACTCCATGTGGCAGGGCCCATGTACAGGGCTGGTAACTCCACAGTTGGTGAATAAATTTGCCATCTTCCACAAAACCTGGAAATTCACCACCTGTTCACAACAGTCTGCCACTGGATACTATCCTCAGGAAGTATAATCCAGTCTGCACCCTCATACTTTACATTTGTAAGATCAAACCTATTTCATATTATCCTTCCATCCATGTCTAGGTCTTCCATACAGTCTCTTCAATTCAGGTTGAAATGGAGACAGTTGAATATTACAAACGATCTTATGAAATGGCTGGCTCATGTCATTGTCTGCTAATGGCCTGCTGAACTCTAAAATACCAACATCTAACTAGGACGGTTCTAGTAAGGAAAACATGGACAAGAATATATTCAATGCAGTTTCTTGTCATGTAACTTCCTTCATTCCACTCAACAGTCAACTTGTTTCTAACCGGTCCACTTGATAGTCTTTGTATTCAAGAATGCAACATATTTCAAAACAATCAACATTTTATTTTTTAAATGATCAACATTTGTGCACATGATTTACAGGAGTATATACACAAATGGGATATCATGGCAAATATCACTATCTGCCAAAAAAAAAAAATAAAATGTCATCTCTAAAAACAATATAATGTGGAGTAAAATGCTAATAAATATGGCAGTTTTAAACCACAACTTCATTCAATCTATTCCATGACATGCTTTCATTAAACAACAAACAAACACTAAATTTTCCCACCTATTTGTCTAATAGGCTGTCGAACACCAATCTCATTGTTCACAGACATGACTGTGACCAGAGCAGTATCAGGTTGAATAGCTTCCTCTAATTGCTCCATACTAATTAGTCCCATGTTATTGACAGGTAGGTAGGTCACTTTAAAACCTTCCCCTTCCAGTTGGCGACATGATGCTAACACACACTTATGTTCCTGCAATAAGCCATATTGTATTAATGATCTAAGGATAACCAGGGCTACGACAGTGGTGGATCAGTTATATGAATATTACGCTGGGCACTGTGTTGTTTGCACAATATTTGACAAACAACAGTTTGAGAGCTGACATGGCTCTGACTGTTTATCATTACACTGACAGATTTGATTTGACTGAACTTTTTACAAGCAATTAAATGATGGACAAAGCAAGTTCAATGTACACTGCCATCCAGGGTTTGGATTTCAAACATATTCAATATGGCACAGCTCAAATGGCACAAATTATCATCCAAACAATTAAGCCTGTCTCTGATTTATCAGACGGGCAGACAGGCAGAGAAAATTAAAAAATACCATTCCAGTCTGTAAAGTGAGAGATGCAAATTCACTGACTGAAATAAGAAGCACTTCTGAACACACATACCGTCTGGGTAGTAATAATGTGCTTCTTCCGGACACCATAGAAGTGCGCCACACCTTTAATTGCCATATTGTTTGACTCTGTCGCACCTGATGTGAATATTACTTCAGAGGGCTCGCAACTGATTAGATCTGCAACTTGCTATACAAAGAGATACCAAAATACATTATGTTTTCATATACATCAAGTTCATTTTGATCTCTATTACACATCTTAATGCCCTACCACTTTTCTGCCTTTTGGCTGTCATGGTTGATTGTACTACCCACCAAAACTGCTATGCTGCCAAGACCCACTTTTGCAAAACAGCCACTACCCCTTACCCCCATTCTGTTCACTCTTACAATCACTCCTACATACTACCAGGTAAGTGAAATGTGTTGGATTGCTCTAGTCCCATGAGCTTTGTGAGGTAAGGCTGTAGGTTCCCAGTTCCCAAAGTTCCTCCTTTCTCCAACTCACTTGGAACATGAGTCTAGGCACTCTATCCAAAGCCACCATATGTCAGTAACTACCCACACTCATACTTACACAACACATGCTTTTAACAGGCTCTGAAATCAGTCAATACTCCACCTCCATGTACAGTTTTCTCCTGTCCAAAGCTGGTGCTGGAGAGTGATCACTGCACTGGGCAAAACAATACTGCACAAGCATACATATATTTTTGGACACTCAACATTTACACAGTGCTTGGGTGGCTGATGCTGCCAGATTCTGCAGCAGTTATGCGAGTAACCACTTGAGTTTATCAGTACGTCTTGAAATTTTTCATTGTTTATCAAATTCTCTTCCCCACATATGCAATTATTTTCAACCATACATAATGAAACCCAGGCTGGGAAAAACTGTGCTGCATGAAAGGTTAATGTATGGAACTTCCCTAAGACTTGTCTCTTGATCAAATACAAGGTCTGAGCCCCATGGTCTCCTATGCTTCCCATCTATGATTCTCAAAATGTTCTCATGGCAAGTTCAGTCAAGCCTGCTTTATATTATCAATAATGCAAATGGAAGTGCAAGTCCCTTTTACAGTTTGTCACAGCAACACCACTTCACCAGGTCAGTAAGTTCATAGGTACAAAACAAATAAGCTTCATCACCCCTCTCAAACATAATCTCCAAGTCATGCCTGCTGGGCACATTGGCCAGAAGGATCACTCCCTAAAGTTACAGCTACTAAAAGTTATAGCCAACTCATACAATGATCACAATCTCCCTTCTCCATGCAGCAATCCCAATATTTGCACAAGAATAATCCTCTAATTCCAAAGCCACAAAGCTTTAATTCTAAACAATGTGTTAACACAGCTTAATTAGCTAACTGGTAACTGGCTACTTGACTTGAACCTAGTTTGATATTACAGTTCTGTTTCTTTTTCATTTTATCACTCAATTCTAAAACCCATGTCCTAACTTCAACCTCTCTACTTAGAAAACTAACCCACATATTCATTTCCTACTTGCATGACATTACCAAGAGGTGAATAAGATTTCACATGAAACAAGTATAAAAATTAATTACTGTGAATAAACTGACTTCTTTCCTGCACTTCTAAAGTCTGCCATAGGATATGAAGGTCAGCTAATTTAATCTAGCTTAAATACTACATACTTCCCTGAAATTAATTTCAAAATTATACTTTAATTTCTAGCCGCATAATTTTTAAATATGAATAACATTTTCCTATAGACTACTTACTTTTCTTGCAGTTTCCATAGCCTCTTCACTCTCCCACCCATATGCATGAGTTCTAGAATGAGGATTGCCATGGTAATGTGTTAAGTATGGCAACATAGCATCCAGCACACGTGGATCCTGCACAAAGCAATGCCATAATAACCACAAGTTCAAATAACCCATTTTCTACTAATACACCCGTAACACAAGGGCCAAGTGAAGTATCAAAGAGTTACCTTACAAAACTGACATGACCACAACTGGATAGATTCACATTCTAGATCATTACAATAGGATTCCTAGGCCATAAGTATGTCACTGAACAGCCTCAAAGGTTCACATAAATGTTCACAAACAGCTGTTCCAAAACCATTCAGACTAATGGTACAGAGAAAAAATGCACTTCTAATTGAAGACACAAATAATCTAAAAGCACTCATTAACAGTCAACTCTACTGTAAAATGTGTTAAAATAAATATCACCTACTAACAATACAATGCAACTTAATACAGTAGAATTCCTCTAATCTGGCACCCATGGGACCAGACAGGTGCCAGATTACCAAATATTCCAGATTTTCGGACAGTACTATATTGACCTAAGTAAAAAAGGTAAATCAGTCCTGTTACAGGCCCGAGGTGCCCAGAGGGTTCCAGGAAATTAAGGTTCCCAGATTACGTGACAATGGTCCAGGATGGTGGTAAGGTTGTCAGCCTTACAAACCAGCTGCTTTTACTCCCAGGAAATACTCCTGGTACTCATTTTCTGTTAGAGGCTGAGTCGACCCCAGGGCCATAGTGTGATCAGAAGGATTATGTCAATGAAAAATTCCAATGACACCATCGGGAATTAAACCAGCGATCTTCCGATTTGTAGCACAGCATCTTAACCACTGTGCCACCGCGGTCTCCACTGACCTATGTACTTACAAGTAATTCTTTGTTACTGTCCTCAGAGAAGGTGCACTAGTGAGTTATTTTTATTTCATCATAAAAAGACTTACATTTTTAAATTATCATAAGTGCAGTCACATGTTTTTACCTCAGAACACATTGCTGTAAGCCACTTACACAACACCTTGCCTAACTGCACTAATTTAGACTCTTTCAATATCTGTCACTGGAAAAGTCCTCCACACTTTCACTTGATGCCATAAAAGATCACATTTGGTCCTTCTGTTTCTTTGTATTACAGACAGTTGACTATCCAATGTCATATAAGGCCATTAACATATTTCAGCTTTCTCCACTTAAAAGCCTCCTAATTATGTCACACTCCTGAGGAATCGAAGTTGGGTCCAAGTAACACAACCCTATGAACATCATGTATTCAATGTATTTACTAAAACATGTTTCGGTTGAGTTATACAGCTATCATCAGGTAGTTGTGCAAATTCGTAAAATGATAAGTATTAGGAACAGGCCTCCCCTTTACAGACAGTCAGCCAAAATATGTTGTAGTAATTGTAGTAAATATGATAAATACATGATATTCATAGTGTTGTGTTACTCAGACCCTGTAATCAGTATGGATTTGACAAACACAATGGGATGATGATACCTAAATCAAAGCTGTGTAATTCCTGTTGCCAACAGAACCTTGTTGACTTGTCTCTGGATTTGCTGAAGCCATTATAATAGCTCAATGGCTTCAGTAAAGTCCAGATAACCCAAGACTAAGCCATGGAATCAGTACCTGTACTGGAAGTTACAGACAGCAAACCTGCCAACCTTCGAACTACAATAGTCAAGTGCCAAAATATCAGAAGTGCCAGATTAGAGGAATTCTACTGTAATGGGATAAAATTTGAAACATGTATCCAAGGGGCGTTGTAATGGTCTGAATCTGTCATTTAATCTTGTCATGCATGTCAATATAATAAGTAAAATAATCAATCAGACCACAATAAATTAGTATGTACAATTTTTGTGAAGTTATAAACACTATTTACAACATGTAACCTTCACAGTCTTTGCTGACACAATAAAACAGCAGCAAACCAGAGTTAGTTGTCATATTGTCAGAGGTGCTAATATCTTAAAAATGACTGCATTAAAAATTCAATGGAGCAAAAATGTAAGTTACAAGCTTCTGCATGATACACACTGTGCTGCACTCTTGTGGAAAAAATGAGAAATATTTGCTGTGGTCTGTTCATTGATAAAATGAAGCACACACAGGGGGATACATTTCTTTTCATTTTATATAAATGAATATGTCAAACTCATAACATTATGAATGGGTACAACTTCATGAAGTGGCGATCTTGTTACTATTAAACATATCTCTAACATCTGACAAAGTCCTTAACAACCCTACCATTGGAGTTGTTGCCTGTGCATCCAAATATAATGGCCTACCATCAGTAGGAAGTTTCTTTTTGTAGTCAATAGGTTTCCTCTCCTTAGGAACACCTGAAAACAATGGGCATGAAATACAAGTTCAGTAAATTTCCAAAAACATTTCCATAAGAATACCAACTCCACACCAAACTGTATGTAACTGTATGCATCAGTTCAAAGAAGGAACTCCTATATTCTTATAATAAAACCAGCAAGATGCATTAATTTCTCAAATTTATTTTTGGAATAGAACTCTACATGTTTTGGACAGTTTCTCTGCCCATCATCAGGTGTCTAGCACTGTACACACAGCAATGGGTATAGGATAGACAGGTTAGGATGACTGCTTGCTAGCAAGCAGTCATCATAACCTGTATATCTTGTTGTGTGTACAGTGCTAGACACCTGATGATGGACAGAGAAACTGTCCAAAACATGTAGAGTTCTATTCCAAAAATAAATTTGAGAAATTAATGCATCTCGCTGGTTTTATTATAAGAATATATCATGAAGCACGGTCCTTTGAATGTCAAAAAAGGGAATTACTACTATGTGCTATATTACAAATTTATAATATTAGCCCATCTTTTCCTACTGTAAATCTCACATAGTGTTCTAGTAAAGCAATCATTACATACTGCTACGATATTATAAAAGTACCTTCAAAAAGTATTAATGACTCAGACTTATCACAAATGAACTGTCTTTCCACTTCTTGCCATTTCACAGCATAAAATAAAAAAAAAGAGATAAATATAAAGACTAAGGATGTTGCAAACATCTTGGAAAAAATGCATATACTGTATTGACAAATATACCAATTTCTTCTGTCTTTTGTCACAGTTGCAGGCAGCAAAATGGGGTGCCATGGGGTACAGTGGGTGATACACTGTACAGATCTTGTAATTTGTAAAACACAAATAATATGAGCAATGACTGACTTTCTAATTCATGTCTGTACTGCACATCCCTAAGTGCACAGCCTGTCTCACTAAAGTATGTAGTTCATTCAACAGTGGACTGGATGACACTGAATAATGAATAAGAAGAGATGTGAAAGAAAGCAATTGTGGCCTAATTAAAGTGCTATCCAGTATCCTGGAGAAATTCCTAAAAATTTGTCCCAAAAAATCTCAATTTAATTTTATACTCTACATATATAATTAGGTTCATATTTCACATCTGCAACACTGATGCTCTCACAATTCATTTTGCCTACTTTCGTCCATAATGAAATATGGAATAATTTGTGTGGGGGCAGGGCGGGGGGAATCCATCTTGCAGAAATATCTATAAATTCATGCAGAAGTCTGTGTCAGAGATTACTAGACTCTACCTCTTGCACGCAAACATGTATTTTAATCAACAAACTTCCTTTTAAATAACCAAGAAAATTTCAAACAAATTCAGACATACAGAGCATTAATAGAAGAAATAAACACCATCTTCATACACCATGTACCAATTTTTCAAGTTGTCAGAAACATATAAACTATATGGGCATCAAAATACTCAGAGTTTAACCATGCAGACTGATAAGTCTGGTGAATCAAAATGACTTCATTTAGAGCAGCAGTCTGTTGAATTTCTGATATGTAAAAATGACTCATGCCTAACAGTAAAATGAATGTGGCGTAACACTTTAATATTGAATATGAAGTCACCATACACACACACACACACACACACACACATATATATATACACACACACACACACACACACACACACACACACACACCACAAACTGCAGTTTTCATTCCATTTCATTAATTTATTTTCGATTTATCCATTTAAAGGTACAACTTAAGGATGTGCAAATAGTCAACATATGATGCCACAATGTATCTGCTAAACTACACCTGTCAAATTACAGAATATAATTTTAATAAGATGATTACATAATTAAATATTAGTTATAACATTACAACATAACAATCTGGAATATGTATTGTTTATTAGAATTAAAATACTCCTCTATAAAATAAAATATGTTAGAAAAAAGACACTTCTTTAAGGCCAATATAAAAACTCATATTTCATTTGCTACACATTTTATGTGAGTAGGAAGATGATTCAAAATTTTAATTTCTGTATTATAAGCTCCTTTTTTGGTATTTGGTTTAATTAGTAATGGTGATATGAAAATTATTAGCAGATATATTGTTGTGGTTATGGACTTCTACATTCTTTGTAAATAAATGTTTATTGTTCACCACATGCAATAAAAGTGAAAATATACATTGAAAATAGAAACGTAACATTTTCATTGTTTTAGACAGTTCTCTACATAAATCAGCTTTCTTAGAATTAGTTATAATTCTTAATTTTTGGGGGGCATTCTGAATATTTTAATACTTAGATTGACATTATCCCAAAAAATTATGCCATAGGATACAACAGAATGTACATAAGAAAAACATAGCATTCTTCAAGCTTCCCTTGACATTACTTTTACAGCTCTTACTACATAACATCCAGAGTTCAATATGGAAATTTATTGGTCAATATGATTATCCCAAGTTATGGTGTCATCAATCACTAAACCCAGAAACTTTGTATATGTAACATTAGCATTAGATTAATAAAGGTGTTAATATCTAACACCGTGTCAATGCAATTTTCAGTTCTAATTTCTAAATAATACGTTTTATTAAAGTTGAGCGACTGGACACTGACTCTAAACCAGAGATTACATCAGAGTTGTTGTGTTTAATGGTGTATGAAGTGTCCCTTGATTAGAGTTAGTTACTACATAATGCTAGTATCATCTGCAAAGAGCACTTTAGTGTCATTATACGTTATTGTGGGGTATATCATTAATATAAAGAAGAAAAAGTAACGGACCCAAGATCGAAACCTGCTGGTGACATCTCAATGCACGAAACATGTATGATTTTACACTGCATGTGAAATACTCATAACATTCACGTATCATATATTTTGTACTTCATGCCTAATTACATATCCTGTTGTCACGCTGATTAAATTTTTAATCTATGGAACGTATAACGTGTGCATGTCTGTACCTGCACTTATCGAATCTTTGTCGGCCCTTAACCTAAAAGTTCGGCACTTTAAAAAAATAACTACTTCGAAAATAAAAAATACAGCAAATATGCCGATTGCATTAATACCTTGTGGAGCTGTTGCATATTGGCGAGGATTAGTCGTGTGTCGATAACATTGCTGGTAAACTCCAAAAGTGCCAAAATCAATGGCTGCTCGCGAGTCTTTCCCCCCCCTGAACTTCAGCCCCAAAGCACACAGTGAGAAACGGATCATTGTAAAAACTGTAATGAGGTCTATTAATATGATGTACGATAAACGTACTTTACAAGCACCACCAACTAAACATTACGCATCAGATTTTCACAACACACTGCCACCCACGGATCTTAGATCAAACATACTGGTTTTCAACGCCCGTTAAGATCTTATGGTAACCACCACAGATCATCTTGTATGACGGTACCTCCACGTACACCATCACGGATTAAAGCTTCAGCTAAATAATTTCGTCGGACTAGTTGGTTGTGTAAGTACTCAGGGTACCATTGGAATGTATTCGCCAGGAGAGCTGTGGTTAAGAATACGTGGTGCCATACCTCCACCCCCATATGCTTTCATGGTGTGTACAGCAAAATCCTAAACACTAAACTACAGCATCAGTTATGTAAATAACATTGCATTCCATCCCAACAACATGAAGAGGGAGAAGTGCCTGCTCTTGAGCATTTAAGGGCAAACACTTGGACAAACCCTGATGGAGAGTGTCTCCCTTGAGAGAGACAATTCTAACACCACATCTCAGATTTCTCTAACTTCCTTCCACCTCTGGTACAACCCTGGCCCTTCTCTTTTATCACCTTTCATACACCATTTCTCTCGGTCAACAATTGCCAATCCTCTGCGCTTTTCCACTGGCTCCACTCACTATAAAAGGCCACAACTCCTGATGACATGCTATTCAAATTGCATGCCCTGCCTTTCACACATACATTACCACTCTTTCTGCATAACTTGCTGTTCTTCAGCTATCTGTAAGATACAGGAAGCTTATGTATCAATCCACATGACATAATGGTCCAGAGGACTGGAAACTTAATACAATTTGTTCGAAACACCTGCACTGTCACCTGCTCAAGGGGACTCAGTCGATGCCAACCCCCCCCCCCCCTCCTATCAAATTTGTACCCAATTTAAATCCTACAGAGCCATTTTATAATTTGATATCACATATCACTCTATGCTTGAACCGTATTCATGAAGGCAGCAGGCTGTGCAACAGTCACCGTTATTCCAATTTTCTGTAAGTGGGGGGAGGGGGGGTGCATGTTTTAATTCAGTATAATTTAGTAAATATTAGGTTTTCACACTTATCACATGGTTTCCTTTGGCTTGGAATACACACATCACACCTACCAGCACATGGTGTACTGCATGTCAATGTTCAACTGGTGAAATTGAAGACACTATTGAATGCTTATTTTCACACCATCTTCAGTGTGGGAATACTGTTATAAACTTGGACCTTTAACATGCCTGACAAATAAAAGTACCCTGGGTTCAGATCTGGCCAACAGGGAAGCCATAATTCCTTCTTAATATTCTGTCACCACCAACACTCTAACAATGCATATGATTATTTTCACGATCTCATGATTTGTCTGCTTCCTCTGGAGATACCTGAAGAAAGCTATACATCTGTCCCCATGGATTATCACTGAATTTCAGCAAATGAGAGAAGAATATGTGGTAATATCATTACAGACAAGGCAAATAATGGGGAATTTATGTTCTAGAATACAACAATGTATACACAGAGTTGGAAATCACCATGAAGGGCACAACTGGAAAGTAAACTGTGTGTACAAAATGCTTTGTAATGTACTTAATGTGTTAGGTGGAGGAACCTTTTCCCTCAGCTATTCAGTGTTCATGGGATTTAGGTTGTTAGGCAGACTGAAATACTGTATATACAACAGAGCCACTAGTGCCTGATCCCAGTGCCTTTGAGTTTGAGATGGCTATTGAAAAGCTAATAGACAAATCATCAGGCACTAATCAAATCCCTGCAGAATTGACTAAAGCAGGGGGGTATGACAATTCACTCTGAGATCCATATACTTATATTTAGATTAAGGAGGAATTGAAAGTGGAATGAGTCAATCACTGTACCTGTGTATAAGAAGGGTATAAAACAGATTGTAGGGGCATATCTCTTTTGTCAACTACACACAAAAAGTTATCCAGCATCCTGCTGTCAAGGTTAATTACATATGCAAAGGAAATTACTGGGGATCATCAGTGCGGATTTTGACACAAAACGTCAACTACTGGTCATATATTCTGCATGTCAAATACTTCAGAAAAAATGGGAATACAATGAAGTAGTGCATCAGCTACTTATAGACTTAAAAAAAAAAACTATGATTCAGTTAGGAGGGAGGTCTTTGATATTCTTACTGAGTTTGGTATCCCTGTAAAACTGGTAAGGCTGTCATGAAGAAATTACAAGCAGATTGAAGTCAGGGAATGCTTGCTGTCATTCGGTGCAGAATCTTCTATATTCCTGTTCGCTAACCAAAAATATAAAGATTAAGACACACAGAACTATAATTTTGCCTGTTGTTTTGTATGGGTGTGAAACTTGGTCACTCGCACTGAGGGAGGAACATAGGCTGAGGGTGTTTGAGAATAGGATACTGAGGAGAATACTTGGGCCTAAGAAGGACAAGGTAACAGGGGAGTAGAGAACACTACACAATTAGGACCTCAATGACCTGTACTCCCCACCAAACATTATTTAGACAATCAAATTGAGAAGGACATGGGCAGGCATGCAGCATGTATGGGGGCAAGGAGAGGTGCATATGGGTTTTGGTGGGGGAAACCTGAGGGAAAGAGTCTACCAGGAAGACTCAGGCATAGATTGGAGGATAATATTAAGATGGACCTTCAGGAAGTGGGATGGAGGGGCAAGGACAGGATTGATCTTACTCAGGATAGGGACTGGTGGCGGGCTCTTGTAAATGTGATAATGAATCTTCAGGTTCACAAAATGTTGGGAATTTCTTGACAAGCTGAGAATCAGTTAGCTTCTCAAGGTTTTTTTCTTTTTTGTAGAGGGTATCCTGTTGTGTTATAGAATTGAAAGAAAATAATAAATTTATTTGTTTCAGTGTTGAACTGAAACAAATAAATTTACTGTTGTCTTTCAATTCTCAAGAATGACTCTCCTCCATGGAATAAGTGAGTGAGTGAGTGAGTAAGTAAGTAATAAGTAAGTAATTTACTTAATGTTATGAAGGGTTATTTTTTTGTTTCAAAACTGTCAGGTATAAAACTGAGACTAAACTGGTTAACTACATATGAAACAAATAACTGTATATTCGGTCACAAGTACTTTATGTACAGAAATTTAAGTACACCTACAACCAATCATAATTTAGTACATTACATTACACCGCTTATGTCAGGATTGACATTACGATTAATTTAGTAGGGTAAGTTCTCCAAGATATCTGATTAACAGATAATAACTTAATTGACATTTATTTCACAGCATACTGAAATTAAATATTAAAAAATGTTTATAAAATTAGAAAACATAAAATACAATGTCACAAAATGCACATCATCACTACAGGTCCCACACATCTGTGCAACATTCACATCAGAAAAATCACTCTCACTTTCTAGCCTACGATGATGATGACGACAACAATGAAGACGATGACGACGTTAATGACTATGATACATGTGAATTTCTTCTTTTTCTGGCAGTGGTTGAAGTGGGTTATGAAACACTTCAGGTACTTACAACATTACGTATAGCTCAATCCAAATAAATCTGCCAAATTATGCAGAAGAAGAAGCCTGGAGTGTGGGGAACTGGAAGGTGGGGGGGCCAGTAAAAATCACAAAACATAGTAACAAAAACAAAATTAAAACATGTCTATGTCATTGAATGCTAGGATCACAATTTTCATACAAAAGCCGGTATTTGAACAGGAAAATTTGCTGTCTGTAATTGAAGGGACTACCACCACATCTGCCATAAACATAGTTGCTCTGTCTACCTCATTCAAATATACTGCATGTGGAACCAAACCTTTTCTTATTTTTTATTGGGGTTGGCAATGGTGTATCATGGGCACTGAATGGCACAGTGCATCTCTTTACAGCAGTACTGACATGCTGAAAATGAAAACAGAGTTGGGCTTTGCAGGTATTTGCGCCATTTAACCTTTAGTAAATGAAAGGAACATAGGCATCCTATTAAATGAATGTACTTTTCACCTGAAAAGGTGGGTATTTAAATTGAACACAACTCCAGTTGCAGCAGAAACCAACAATTCAAAATGCCCTATGCTAAAGGTTAAACAATGTCAAATGCACTGTACAATACAGAATATTCTTCAAGTTGCAACTGTGGTGATGGAAGAGCAGGACCGTAGGAGTACCGGATGCTGTTATATTCTTGTGTTCTGCTTTGCAACAAATTCATTTGGCACAAGTTATGAGCAAACTGTGAGTTGTATCAACAATACTCTTACACAATTATACCATAAGTTCAATAAATACACAAAAGGGACTGCATGACTAAGCAGATTACATGACTGATATATCAGTTGATTTTATCAACTGCCAGTATGCTGAATTGGGGGTATATGGTGGCGCAGTCAATTGAGGCAGTGCGCTACAAGCCAGAAGGTTGTGGCTATCAGGAATATTTCCTGTGGGGTAAAGGTGGCAAGCGAATAGTGATGAAAACCTTCAACCTTCATGTATTCATTGTCTAGAAATCCTGGTAGCCTTAACCTCCTGGACCCCTAATGGCATGTCCAGGTCTGTATAGGGACAGCTTTATCTTTATCTTAGCATGCTGACTTAATAATTTACCAATCCCAAGGACAGCAATTCACAAGAATAAATTACTTTATTTTAATCGCGTCCCTCTGTTGAATAGGAATCATGTGCATTCATCTTCAATTATACTAATTAATCAAATTCTGCACCAATTCTGATAACAGTAATTGGCCCAAGATAAAGCTTTGTACCACAAATGCTGCATTTTATATGGCAGTGTTCAGTCACGTTGATATCCTGCAGTGTAATAATTCTGCACAACACTTTATACTGAATTCCACTGAAAAGTAGCATCTCTGTTTTCTAAAATGAAAATACAAAAATCTTCATTCTTACTCTAAATGGCTGCAAAGTCAACATGGCTAAATGACAGTGTATATCAACGTTAAAAAAACAAATTTAAAAACTGTTACTAAGATCATAATACATAATATACAGTGATTACAATGCCACTTTTCAGATGTACATTAGTTGTATTACCTTGAATAAAGATAAACAATGCCAAAAATACACAGTTTAGTTTACCTGTTACGCTTTTAACAGTCTTCTCTTTTCATCAGTTGATAAATCAAAAAGTACTGTCACAGCTTCAAGCCTTCCAATCGCTTGACCAAGGAAAAAAAAAGTTTCAGGTCCATCACTGTGTTGTTTAACTTTTCACTTTACTGTACCACTGGTGTAGTCTCACACATAACCATCAAGGTACGCCATGGAGATGTTACTAGACACAATGCTCTGCACCGGCCAAACTCACCCTCATGATGGCAGACATAGGAACTAGGGACTCACAGGACATGAACTCAGGAGAACATTATTCAGACTTGCCATATCTGTCCAGTCCTTCGGCTTCTTACCAATAATAATGTTACGGATGCAGCCCTTGAAGTTGTCCCTTGTCCCCAGTGTCCCACTGGGAGCACCCTCTGGTAACAGAGAATACAATGAAAATTAATGTGAATGGAAAGAAAGTTGTATTCAGATCATCAAAGAGCAGCAGAAGGTTGAAAACAGAGCAGTCACCACCACACAAATTGTACAACACACATCAACAGACCAATGATATCACTACAGTAATTTTGATCTTGGCACTTAAGTTTCAGCAAATGTAACATATAAACAGGTGCCCTAAATCATCCTCTTGAGTATTAGCTGAATAAAAACCAACATTTTGCATCACGGTTGATAAGATGAGAAGCCACATATCAGTGTCATGCAAACATGTGTATCAATAAATCAATAAAAACTCATTTCCAGTGGCCCTCTAGTCAACCATTAAGGATGGCAGCTTCTCACATCAACCCTGATCAAGGGGGCAGAAAGGTCTCTTTAAACATCTGTTGTAGCCCATCAATGATACAGATGATAGCCCAACAACAATTTGGTAAATGTCTGTAGTAGTAAAAGCTTCATATTTTTCTACCTCTAACAAGGCCTGTGAACATCTTAGCCAATGTTTCTGTCAACAAATCCACTAAAAAACCATTTTTGTGTTTGATTTCTTTACAGTGAGGCATAATATAGCATGGTATATGCAATCAACACTGCCAGGACCAGATAATGAAGATTTCTTTCATAATGCCCAAACACAATAAGGTTCCTGGGCAGCAACACACACATTTTCTTCATTTCCCAAAAGCAGATGATAAATTTTTGGGACATGGAAATCATCACTAAATCTTTAACTGAAAGTGGTCAGGAACATCACACACTTACCAGGCAATCCACCTATGAATAAAGGGCTATTGGTGCTTGCTTCAGTAAATATTCCATTTCCTGAATGTCCATACACTGTAGGAAAATTATCAACCCTAAGATTTAGCACGTCATTTTCAAAAAATGCTTTCACACGATGCCATCTGTTGTCACATACAGTGAATCGTGATGAAAATCCCTGCTCCACATGGAATGGGCGTTGGTTTCCCATGTCACCAGCCATCACTACCTATTTAACAAGATACCATTCAAATATTACTTACAATGCAGATAAAGCCTTAATTCAATAGATGCCAAGTGTCATCTTGGCCACAACATCAAGCAGCCTAAGAGTCTCATAGTTTTCCTCAGTCCCTCCATGCAGGAAGGGCAGAACAGTACTTAAAATTAGGTCTTAACTGCTTCCTTCCACATCCTTAAACTATAATTAGAAACCACAAGTAATGGCAACTTGTTTTATTGTATCCTTTAGCTGTCACATAATACGTCTAAGGATGACAATGAAAAATCTTAATGCAGTACACTGATATGAAAATGTGGTCCTAAAACAAACAGTAAAATTTCTGACTTTTAGCTTCTACAGCCTAATATGGTCAAGAAACAGAGCAAGTAGAATACTCCAAACAAATATGGTGAACACCAATTTTTCCACATCAGAGCTCGTAATGATATTTGCTTTGGCTGTAGGTCTTGAGTGGATATTTCATACTTCTCCATAGTCTGTCAGAATATTATTTTATGTTCTTTTCATTCCTACTTTCAATTCCTATTCTAATGATTGGCCATAATATTTCATAAGTTTGGCACCCTGAACCTACTTTGCCATCATTGATTTCAAGAGATAGAGCTGGATATCCTGCAGGTTCTGAAACACTGAGCAGCACTCCTGTATTCTCTGAGGTACGGAATTCTAGCTGTAGCTCCAACTGTGACCCAACATGGAATTTCTCTTCTGAAATGATGAAAATAATTCTAAAAATCCATACATACTTATATAGCAACTCTCAGGGCAAAGGGAAACATTACACTAAAGCATGTAGGTTGCAATATGGGAATAACATTAAAATGACCCACCCACAGACGACTTACTATCTCATAACTTGCACAAAATAAACTTGTTCCTATTGATCCCAACTGACATTTAATGGATCTTTCTAATATATGGCCTCAAAAACAATCAGGTTTCTCAATTATGGCCTCTGTAAAGAGGGAAATTAAATTTGGTTTCTATTTAATGTATGTACAACAAATTTGTTAAACTTAAAAAGATGAGGTAATACATGGAATTTTTTACTTTCCACAAGGTAAATGGATAGTGCCCATTTTTCTGGGAAGGGGAATATATTTTTAACCCTTTGAAGAACAACTAATGTTAAAGTACTTTGCTGTCCATTGCTCCCTAATAACTGAAAGAGCATTGCTTTGTTTGAAGATTCCCAAACCTCGCTTGCTTGTCATTCTGAAAAGAATAATATTAAGATAGTTCTGAGTATGCAGCACTGGTGGAATGATACTGACAGTGAAAAACTGAAGCACTCTGTAAGAAACCTGACCCATTGTCATTTTGTCCACCACCAATCTCACAGAGAATGGCATGAGATCAAATCCAAGCCTCTGCAGTAACAGGTGGGTGAACAACTGTCTGTTTGAAGCCTGGCATTCATTTAAATTACAATAAACACAGACACTCAGTTCCTACATCATAAAGAACGCAGTCAATATTAAACATAAATGCCAAACAGTTAATGCTGCTTAGGTAATTAATCACTGCGTATTGTGACAACCATATGAAACACACAAATACACTCTATGGGGAAAATTTAGTGCTTTTTTAATGTTAAAAATGTGGTACATACAGTTACCACTTATATTTAATGGTTAAAGGACTTGAAGTTACTTAAATACACACTCCTTTTACTGAGTTGAAAAATTCTTGCAAAGAACACATCTTCACGTTTCAGAAAATACAGTGAGTGTGTTTTATACTGATTATGGATAAATGAAGATACATAATGTATCTACAGTTTAGTGGGTCATAACTAAACACGGTTCTTTGGTTGCTACAGTGTCAAAAGGAAGAAGTTTGCTTGAGACCACACCACAAATTTCAGTTATACATTATGCTTTTAAAATTCATGGTCTATTTTAATTCAACATGCACACGCACACACCAAATCTACTGTGTTGCCAAAACTTGGCCAGCCCTCTTACGAAGCCCTTTCAAGGGAATATTTTATACATATTTTCTTCTAACTATTGTGACAGATGGACAGGTGTTTGGTGAATAATAATAATAATAATAAAAATAAATAAATAAATAAAAAAAAACTAAAAAATTATAAAATAAAAAGAATGAAAAGGTAGTGCTAGTATGCTGTGTACTCTAGCACTACGGCACTTACTATAAACTGCATAGGCATCACCAGGGAAATAAGAGCCCTGCTCTACCAGAGGAAAGCACTGTCCCACTTTATGTCCTGATAGGTTCTGACTCTGTTGATTTATTGCCAGTCCTCGCAGACAACCCTTGAAACCTTCAAGTTTTTGTAGCTGTAACATACCATGCCTTCGGTTACTGTAAATTTAGTACCATTATTACTGAAATCATATGCCATGCAGAGAAAGCCTGCAGAAATAAACGTGAAGTGTCAGGGCACTTTTGCACTAAGTCAAAAGTAAATTAAATATGAAGAACATTTAGTATTACAGATATTAAAAGGATTAAACAAGTACCACCATGTCAAATATAAAATGGATCTGATAAAATGCTTACTGCATGAAAATAATACCTGGTTCTATGAATTAACACTTACCAATAATTCTGGGAGAATTAGCCCAGTTTCTGGTACACCACCCACATACATAGTGTTACCAATGTTCAGTTTCTTGGGGTATCCCTTGCGTCGCTTGCGTTTATTTGAGTCAACAATCATCATGATTCTGTTCCCTTCGCGACTCAACACAATGCGATGCCACAAACCATCATTTAAGTCTTGAGTGTCCTCTATATCGAGTTTTGGCTGTCCTTTAAATACAAGCAGACGGAGTCGCTTGTTTCGAAGTTGTAGCAATATGTAATGAAGTTTCTTTCCTTTCCCTCCCTACAAGACAATAAAAAGAACCATAATTTTTCCTACTGTGTAACTTACCAGTCACTGACTCTGGAATGAAAAAGAATATCAGAACTCACCAATTCCCCCCCACCACAAATTGGCAAGTTTCTTATTACTTGCTTTATGTGCAACTACAAACTGAGGGAATATTTTCTTTTACATACATCTTTGTAAGGTATCTTACACAACATAAAACTGAAACTTTCTGCCAATAATAATTGGAGATAGCTATACACAAATTAGCTAAGTGTTTACCCAGTGACCCAAATGGGCCCCTTTGTTATTGAGTTCAAGCTCTGCTTTATGAACAGATGAAACAGGCATGTTATTTGAATCATGTTAAAAAAACATTTATGATCTCAAATGAAATTAAAGGGATGGAATTTGAAAAGAAAAATGAGTATTTGTGAGAGGGAATAAACTAAAAATCCATTAATTATGAATTTCTGTTAAAAATACTGCAGGCCCCAAATTCTGTTATATCAGTATCTTATTGTGTTTCATGCCTGGCTATAAACTGCTTTTTCCAGTTGTGGGATATACCTTTATCTTTACTTAAATATGTCAATATTTGAAGATTACTTTTTCTCCTTCTACTTTCCATTTGTGGGAACAAGAGTTTCAGATGCTTTTGGCAATGGAATTAAATTTCTGGTGCAATCTGCATAACCCCAAATTCAAATTATGATTTAACTTTCTCATGTAAACTCTTATATATATATATACACACATACATGCACACACACACACACACACACACACACACACACACACATACATACATAAAATAGAGGCAAAAAGGGGAGGGGGAGGGGGAGGGGGACCAACAAGCCTGTGCAAGATTGTTGGTAATTGGCCAATGCATATACTGTGTTGTTCACAAATTGCAACTAGCACCCTGCAATGCAGCATATGCATCATTCAGTGCCAAAGGGTTAACCTTAGTTGGCCATGTCTATCGCTACTGTAAAGGTGTACATGCCCAGTTCAACTGGCTGGGCATTGCATTTCACAAAATTAATAATGTTTCCACTGTGTTAAATTCTGGCTACCAGCCCTTCATATTAGGGAATTTAAGATCATCTATTACTGGACAATAAATTCAATTTGACACTTGATAAGAAACCACTAAAGTACAAAACGAGATTATGATTTTGGCAAAGTATAATACAATTTACTCACTGGTATTAAGAACAGGAGGCCATTTGGATAGTGCGTTCGAAAATCCAACTCCACAGTGAAATCACCAGCCTGAAGTACACTTTTACGGTGACGAATCTGTACATGACTGTGAGGAGAATCTCCAAATTTTGCAGCTCCTGGCTCTAAAGAATAACTTGGTCCCTTATGGCACTCATCTGGAGAGCCATTTCCTTCTACTCCTCCTCTTCGAGATGGAAGAAGAATTGAAGGGGCAGGACTGCCTGAAGGGTAGCTTTCCACAATACTTATTGTATCCATTCTTCCTATTCCAACATTCTCAAATGATATAGGATGGTTCAGATGAAGGAGCCTACACAAAAAAAATCACATATTACCAACCACAGCCAAAAATAGACGGCATGAATACAAATTCAAAATTGAAAGGTACTATGCAGTATTTTTGGTAATACTATAAAAGCAATAAGTGGAAGAAAATTAAATTCCAAACAATTTGTGTTTTCTGGTAGGTTATCTGGCCTACAATTTCTCAGTTGCACTGTTACATTCATTATTTTTACATCCACAATCCGAATTCTGTGGATAAAATTGTCAAGTTCTAAGGTCCCACATTACAGTGCTGGTAAAGAAGATTCGAGTCAATGAATAAGTAAGATACCTGAATATTAAAGCAATAACCAATAGTGTGCATGTTTTGACACACCTGGTGACTATGCACCATCTGTGTCAGGTGTGCAGCTCAACTGTGCTAAGGGAGATGACACATTCCTTATGCATCTCGAGTCAATGTCATGCATCTAGCAAAATACAAAACTGATCAACAATAAAATGTCTTATAAAAAAGACAACATTCCAAAGGACATTTATAATTATATTAGACTAACAAAACTGTACATCTCCATATGACCTCTCCAACTTCCATTGGTATGTCTGATCCTTTTTCTTCCTGGGTTTTGTATTAGGGTACTAATTTCCACATTCAATGTTCTCCGTACATCCTACATGTGCACACAGTTTCTACAATCACTGTCCTCCATTTGTCCCATTTGTGTAACAAATTTCCAGTTATCCATTTTCCCTACATATGCACATGATTTTTTATTTTATTTTTTTTTATTATCACATGTCAGTTTTAATATTTACTGAGATGTAAGTCACAATTCCTTATCTTACCAGGGAGTTTTAATTCTTAAGATGCTCTGTAGTATAATTTCTTTTGTCTGTAATCCTATACAGTCTTCTCCGACCACACACATTTTGCAGCCCTGTAGATGTACTGGGCCAGCCATGTTACATAAAACTTAATTTGTACTATCGTCTTAGTTTTGTTACAATTTATCTATTATTTATGAAGCAGTTGTCTTCATATGCTTGTTCAGAAGTGGTATTCTACTAGCTGTTCAGGAAGGAAAAACTCAGATTTCATGTTAGCGAAAAAACGAATACAAACATTAAAATGAGAAAAATCTTGAATGGAGGAAATTTGGTACTGAGGTTACTTGTTTTAGAACACTAAAACTGAGCATTAAATGTGAAAGAACCTTAAATCAAGACACATTATACATGGGGTTCTACAACCTACAGAACTCTGAACTTACTGGTCATTGAATATTACATCCTTAATAGTTCCAATAAGTGGAACTGACGATGATGCCAGGCCAGCGTTATTAAAATTAGAAGGAAGTCCTCCAAAATACAGACCACCTGATGGGCCTGGTGCACGTACAACAGTGCCTCCCTTTGGCAAAATGGCAGTGTCCAGAAGTTCATCATCCACCCTTAGTTCCAGCCGGCGACCTAGTTTTGTTACTGAGAGTGAATGGAACCTCCCATCATTAAAATTCTTCTGTGGTGATAAGACAACTCCACCATGGCCAGCATCCACCTGCACATTAAGTCTTCCATCTGTCAGAGAAACAGAGTAGAAGCTTTGGCCTGGTTCTGCATCCCTAAAAAGACACATGCCATATTGCTGTAAAAAATACTCTATCCGGATATACTAAATTCACAAATAAATTGCAAATTCTCATAAGACTCTCTTTCACCCCTAAGTTTAATATAAAAATTTAACAATTTGAGGACTGATATTCATCTATATTATACAGAAAAACATCACTTTCTACCACCTAGATAACAGATAAACTGACTAATGTCATTTTGGAAATTACCATGTAGTTTACAATACCGCATTTTTGACAGTGTACTAACTGACAATAAACAGTAACATAACCGAAAGCATACAGACAAGCTGTAGGTCATATCTATGTCAAAACTAAGGTTTATAAATCCTCGTAACATGTGTCAGCCTACACAGCCACCTTCAGGACAAACACCTCAATCATAATGGGAGGTACACGCAGTTACACATATGGGAACCTTCCCTGGGGTTGACTCAGCCTCTATAAGAAATGAGAACCAGGGGTATATCCTTGGGAGTTAATGTGGCTGATGAATAAGGCTGACCTTACCACCTTTATGTACCCACTGTCTAGGAATTATGGAAGCCTCAAACTCATGGAGCCCTAACCACCTGTCCAGACCAGTAATGGGAAGTTTTACCTTTCACCATTTTAAATGGGTACCTATTAACATTTTTGTGTTCTTCCTCTAGATGGCTATGTATATTTAAAAATCTTGGGCAATAAAATATAGGAGTGACAACTTGTGTGTTCTACATTCATTACTACTGAGCTTTAAGTCCACAGCATTTTATTTGTGTTCTAAAGTAACCAGAAAGGCTCTGGAGGCCTACCCATACCCCTACTCAATTGGTACTTGGGGCTACTTCCCTGGCAGTAAAGTGGTTGGGAGATGAAGCTGACCAATCACCTACATCAAATGCTTATGTTAAGAATGCACTCAACTACCCTATATGCCATCATGGCACAGTGTTCACAGAACAGTTGTAACTATACTTCGACATGTGTTACATTTTATCACACTCTGGTAATTTCTAATATTAACCAAACATATATCATTTATTGCCCCACTCATCTCATTCTTCTTGATTTGATCACCTGAACAATATTTGGTGAGGAGGACAGATAACATTGTATATAACATGTTTAAAAATACAACTGAAAATAAAAAAAGGCATAAAAAAAATACACTTTCCTTTTGTAACATTCAGCTAGAATTTATCTATGAAAAATCAGTTTTTTGGCTACTTACGCAAATGCCGTTAACATAAGCAGTGCATTGGGTTGCAATGTTCTGAACACAAATCCAAATGATGTATTACGACGATCAAGAGAATACGATGGCAGCTGTAGGTGACCTTTGCCATGGAAACTTGCTTTATCCAGTGCAGAATCAGCACAGCCTGCCTCCACACCATAGAACTGTCCACGCAGAGGACTGTATCCATCTTGCACTACCTGAATTTCTGCCATACAGCCAAGAAATGAGCCTGGCAGTTCCAATTTATTTGTGCCTGCTCTAAATAAACCTGGAGGAACTCCTCCAATAACGTACAAGGCACTGGATAGATCAGGCAGAGCTTCCTGCCCAACAGGGGGTGTGGGCGACCCAACACGGGCCTCACCTTCCACTTTCAGTATCCCTGTGTAATAAATTAAAAGGCTGTTTCAGATAAGGTCTAGAATATTAAACAAAATATCTCCTTTACCTAATTAGACAGTAAGGATACTTACAGCAGTTTTTAAAAACCTGCAGCAAAATCTCTGTTTTATTTTCCACAAAATGCCATTTCTTTCTTTTCCAGTTCAAATAATATTCAAGTTTTTCATACACAAAGCACTAATATGTAATACCTTCCCCATCATGTTGGTTCATTTAGTTCAATTTAATGTCCATCATTGAGAGATTAATGCCCTCTGACTTTTAAAATATCCCCACAGATGAAAATACTCTACCAAACTCAATGCAACAACAATTAGAGCATCAAATATAACTGACACAACCAGGCATTTACAGGCTTCCTTTTGCAGCAACATTACAAGTCTTTAATTGTTTTACTGTGTATTGTTGCTGCTCCCAATATCCACTCCAATTATAATGGAACTTTTTAATACAAATCTTTAAACTATACTTCACAGACACATGTTCATGAAAATTCACATTGTATATACAACCATAATACAGGAAAAGCTGGCCATGTTTCTTTCTTCTGACTACAGCATCTGATGGGAAATTATAAACCACAAAAATGTTTAATGACTGAATGTTATCCACAAACCGTTCTCAAGCTTCTGTTTGCGGTCAAACAACCGACTTGCTTCAACAATAGTCCAATTGCCTGTGTTGTGTTTGTCAAGTGACGCCATCTCCAGGCGATTTTCTCCACTGTAGCCCACTCGGAAGACCACTCTACCATCACGCAGAATTAGTGACACATACCTGTCCTAGAACAATAAGTTAACCTGAGAAATCACATTATGGCAAAATACATAGTGAAACATTTTTATGCCAGTTAGTATAAAATACTAAACAGTGTATGTCAGCACAACCACTTTATTACTCAAGGCATTTACAGAGGCTACATGTTTCGACTATAAATAGTCATCTTCAGGCCTATTTTTGTCATTTAAGTCACAAGATTCTATGCATACTCTGGGATCCCATTGTGTTTACATCCATGGAATACATAAAATTTAATCTTTTGTCTCAAAGGGTTTGATGTGCAAATTGTGTTTACAACAGTGGGATACATAAAATTGGATCATATGTCTCGTAAAATGTGTTATACAAATTGTGTAATAAAAAGTTAAAATATATAAAATTCCAATTAGTATGTATATGATTGTTGGCATGTTCTCACTTTTTAGACTCTGCATCATCAGAATTATGAAAACTTTTCCACAGTTAACACATTTACACAGAATCAATGAGATAAAAAAAAAGACAAACAGCTAATAGCATAGGAAAGTGTTCTGTATACATGCACACTATGTTATTAATAACAACAAACAGCCTATCTGCAACAATATTTATGGAACTTTGACTCAGCAACAACCAAATAAATAACAACTTTACTAGTTAACCAACTCCATGTTGCAGGGTCCTTGACAAGCTAATACTTCTACCAGCTGTTCAACAAATTCCCCATATTTTATGAAACTTGGAGGTTCACCATTCTTTTCCTAACAGCCCACCAATTGTCCTTTCCTCAGTCAGAAAAATCCAGTCTATAGCATCCCATCATTCTTATCTAATATCTATTTTTAATATGATCCTCCCATTCATGCCTATGCCTTACATGTGGTCTCTTTTTTTTTTGGGATTGGCCACCATAACCCTGAAGGCATTTCTAGTCTCCTACATACATGCCACAAGCCCCACCAGTATGCCTATTTGAGGAGGGGGGAGAGGCAAATGCCCCACCAGTATTTTTTCTACCTAAGAAGAGTCTTTTTGGCTAAAAAGTTGAAGAGGAGCAAATAAAAAAAAAATCAGTGACCATGGGGAGGGTGTGTGTATATTAAGGACTGATTCAAACGAATCTTCCCCCACTTTCTAACTTGACTGCTTTGTAAATAAAAGTTCTGAATACCATGGTTGATACCCCCCTCCACCCGTTCTTAGCCAAGTTACACCTATGGTACCGCCCATTTAATTCTCCTTGATTTGGTTATCCAAATATTGTTTGGGGAGAAAGGCAAACCATGAAGCACCTCATTAAGCATTCTCTTTAGCATTCTGCTGTTACTTTCCTCACAGGCCCAAACATCTTCCTTAGGACCCTGTTTTTGATCACCCTCAGGCTATATGAAACTTAACTGCAATAATGAAATAAGAATCACAGTTTATCATGACAAAGGATACTGTCTTACACCAGGCAGTGTCAGTGCTTGGGGCATTTGAACTTACAGTGACATTAGGGTTCACAGCAAGAAACAGCACGGCATTTTCATCCAACGTTCGGAATTTGAGAGAGACACTGAAGGTGTATTTGTTGTAAGTACCAGAGCTGGGGCGATGCAGTACTGCATAGCCTTCACCATTGAATTGGAATGTCAACTCATCTCTTGTCTGCTCTCCGCTGCAACAAGACATACCAAGTTACAATAAAAATGATGCTCTGTGTTCATTACTTTTAACACCAATAAACAAAATAGAACATAAAATTCTACATGTACTTCTTTAAGATAAATCTGATTTCTGTATATCTTGAGAAGACTCAAACTTTGATTTTGATATCTATCCTTACAGTACCACATTTCAAGATATAACATCATAGTCATCTCAGACAAACATGGTGGAAATGTAAATTACAATTCAACAAACTGCTGAGAATTATCAACAATTCCACAAAAAATTTAACAGAACACAAGAGTGTCTCTTAAATTATCTGATGACAAAAGGGAAGTAATTATAGTTGACAAAGTAAACCATTTGAAATATTGTGTCAGACTGACTTCTAAAGAGATATCAATTAGTTCTAAAGAATTTAAAAAACAAGCCTGAAAAGTGAATCACATTCAGTTATCAGCGTATATCGTAATATCATCAGGCATAATTAATAAAATTTATTTACCAGTAGTTGCTTTGATTTACCAAAATCAAAATGGTTATACTTTACATGGCTACTATTTGCAATGTTTACACTCCATGTGCCTCAGTTACATAAACTGATAAATTATCTCTTTCAAGCAGCACTGTCAATTTTACAAGTTGCAAAATCATGACACCAAGTAAAATATTCATTCTCATGGTATATGTACCAAGTTTGATAGACGAAAATTACTTTGGCAGCTTCAACAAACAACATTAAATGCACTGTATAGGAATAGATTCTGATCTTATGGGTTATGACATAGATGGTTAACAGCACATAAGAAGAACCTGGCATTTGCATCTCATTTCGACCCAGATGATAAAGGCAGCATGTTTCTCCAAAACAATGAATACCTACAAGACCACATGATTTCATAATCTATAAGAGCATAATTTAAAATTTTCACCATAATGAGAACCTAGAATCTCTAACTGTAATGTTTTTCACATTCAAATATGTTCCCAATTCACATACGACTATTCAGATATACATATGGTCATTAAGAGCTCCAAAAACATTAACAAGTGCTGACCTCTGTATACAGGCAGCACAACCAGCAGCACTCTGTGATGCAAAGTTCCACAGTCCAATTGTGTGTCCATCTATGACCACCCTATGCAAACATCCTGCAAGTCCCGTACTGTTTGTCTTCACGAGTGGCGGTGGGCCAGGTGTTGAGAGTGGGGGTAATCCTCCTACCCACAGCACATCGCCAGGTCCCACATCCAATCTGCCAAAACCTGATGTGGAAGAATTTGTTACTGGAGTACCACTTTCAAGAGGAGAGCCCTCTGGAATGACATGTGGTCTCACTGAAAGCTTTGCTATGTTGCGCCTCCTGCAAGGGAATACATTGATTTAAATTTGGTTCATTGTTAGGTTATGAAATAAAACTGTTTCAGTGGAAAAAGTTATCCCCTGCCAAATGAAGAGACAAGATAATTACAAATTGTGAGTAGGAAGGGATTGGGTTGAGTGGCAGACATGTACCATCCAAGTACCCATCTCAAGGGTTACAACTTTGACGCTGCAAAAGTAAGTAGTTATTAACTAATGGTTTAATTAAGTATGTTTTACAAACTGCATTGTTTATGTGGTGCCTAGTGGTAGGATGATTATTAAGTGGTGACTTCTGAAAGGAAGTGTCCATGACCTTTTTTTTTTTTATCTCACTACCCCAGTATTTGCCTGTACAAACTGCAGAAAGCAATGAAAACCCTTAATCAGAGGGACCAACAACCACACAAACATTCAAAAATATAAATTGAAGTAAATATATTATGTGGAGTTCACAGATACAGAAAAACTCGACCCATGTTTCACCACGACCTGCTAGGCTAACTGATCTGTACCTGCCATTTAAACTACAGATATAGATATACATTTATGTTTATCTTATTCTTTAACTACATATTTCGTTTTTGTGTCTGTAGTTTAGATCTTGTTTCGTACAAAACATGCTGCATGAATGTACCAATCTTTATCTGTTATGCAGTAGTATAGTAAATAATTTTTTGTCCACTAAAAACTGCATCCTTTTAGTTGGTGTTTTTATGTTATTATTTGTTACATTAAAATGACTTACGTTAAATCCTCAATCATCATACTAGACTAGTAACTAAAATTGTTGAACACTTTTATACTTATCTCAGTAATTAACCAACTTGATGCACAAAATTTTTGTTTTACAATAAGTTTTATTTCATGCCTCTACATGTTTCGAGCACACAAGCCTCATGTAGAGGCATGAAATAAACTTATTCTAAAACAAAAATTTTGTGCATCAAGTTGGTTAATTACTGAGATAAATATACTGAGATGCACGGTCAGCAAAACGTCAAAACTTTTATACTGTTTTCACTTCTTGACTCCTTAAGCGATTTTTTTTTCTCGCATGTACAGTAATGACTGTTTCCATAACCATATGGATTTTTTAATCCTGTAAGGATTCACGGAATGAGAATGAATGACATAAGTGCAAAAGTTGCTTCTGTGCACAGTATGAAACTACATGGGGGAGTGGAGATATTTCCCACTCATTCTTAACATACAGTCACTTTACTCCTGTGACAAATTCTCACTATACCTATTGAACAGGAAGCTGATTGGACCCAAGAGCAATGTGCTGTATTTGGTGTCGTTAGGTGCATTTACATAATTGTAAAAAGCACATCACCCTTTTCAGGTCCACCTGTAACATGACAGCCACCACCAGACAGATTTCTGTGAAATCTGATATTGGGGACTTCTATGAAAATTTGTCAAGAAAATCCAAATTTGGTTGAAATTGTGAAAAACTATCAGGTACTGTACATAAATACTTAGCACTTTCACTGTTGCTGGAGATAACAAATCACTATAAAAGCCCCCTTTGAAATGGTATCAGGTTATAAAGACAGCTGAGAAGGTATAACATTACATGAACATGCCACAATATTACATTACACATATACTGCACATCTGGTTTAAAAGTAATCACAGTAAATTTTAATGTTCACTTCTGTGTCTGTGATGAAACAAAATTTTTACACAAAACTTCTGTACATGACAATGAAATGATGATTCACTACCTGCCTATATAATACACTGCTTTTTCCCAAGCGGCTATTCTTCTTGGACTGCTTAACCCTGAATAAAATGCACTATGATCCTCTGAAATGTCAAGAACTTCTAGTCCAATGAAACATCATCACATTCCTAAAGACTCAAAACTTTGTCTTTAGTTTTATGTTACTGGCATACCACCAGCTGTACTTCCATGTACCGTTGTCTTGTACAGTTTATGAGTGAATCACAAAAATAAGAAACCATATATTACAAACAATGTTCTTCAGTGTAAAATCCATAGCAAAATATTAGAGTGTTACAAGCATGAGTGGGTTACCTTCGGCTTTAAGCATACTGACAAAAGTTCTTTTGGCATTACATTGTTTTTTGCTTTAAGGTGCAATGAGGCAAACAAAATTCTCACTATCAAAGTGGTAAGACTTGTCAGTGTTCTCCAACATGACTGAATAATGAGTAAAGAGAGCTTCATAGACATTACTGCTTCCTCTTTAAGTAAATGTCTACATATATTCAAGATATTCAAGATTCAGAAACTAACCTGTCTATCTGAATATTATACCAATTTCTTTCCTCTGTTGACTTCCCAGGCTCCAGTTTAAGAGGGTGTTGCACTTCTCCTGTGCCACCCCCAACATCCCATACAAAGCGAACATGTTGAGCCACCACTTCAACTGCCATGAAGTCACTCTGTATAAATGGAAAACAAAACACAGATCATATACATTATTTAGAACATTTAGCAGGTATAATGGAATATATATACATATAAAACAGTCCATTTTTGTACTAGAAGACTTTTTTTTTGGGGTGAAAAAGGGCGTAGTAACTGTGCATATGCAAAAAACTTGGTGTATATTTATTGCATATTTTCCACATAAATTATCATAAACCATCACCACCATTGTTAATGGTATGCAAAATCTGATGTGTTCACAGCAGTGAAGGTGCATATTGTGGCTTTTTGGTATGTACCCCCGTTAGAATACAGCAATGTTGCCAACATTTAAGGTTATGTGAGATTGAGGTTTCCACAACAGTTGAAGACTCAGGTCTTTGGGATATTACACTATGTCACTGGGTTCATATCCCTTTGAAATGTCAGGAATCATCACACCAGCAACACAGCACCACATCACAGAAGACTAGTATTCCCAGTGAAGTTTATGTCTGCAAAACAAATGAAATTTATAATTTATGAGGCTGTTCTTACACTCACAGGGTCCATGTGCATCATACCATGGAGACATATGGACAGGTGATGATAACACCTCAACTCATTCTTAACTTCACCACTAGATGGAACAGAGTGGTCAGCTTCAGGCCTTAGCCTCTTTACCTCAAGGAAAGAGGCCCAAATACCCATTCAATATTAGGTTGGGTGGGCCTTACAGTTTTGCACTACATGCTACACAATGACACAATGGACACCATGCTAAACACTTACAGAGGTGCTGCTGGGAAGGTACAAGATTAATGTATCTTTCTGCTTTGCTCCACTGTCTAGTGCATAGTCAATGTCAAGTGTAGTTGTAGTGCTGGGCTCCAGACTGCTTGGACGGAATGATCGTACACAGCTGTCACTGACATTCAGGTGACTTGTTATAGACAAATGTATCTGCAACAGAAATTATGAACACTTCCTTATCATAATAACACAGGATATTTAAAAGCAACTTTTACATCTATACACTGCCAATATGGCTGTCAAAAGTTTTGTCACGTAAATGTCACTAGCCTCAGTGTAATGTTTATGTATAGACAAAATCACTTATAAGATTTCTTAAAGAACACACAACAGGTCTTTGCATTTTATGGGCAGTTATGTCTGGAAAGTCAACACCAATCACAATCCACTTACAATTTCACAGCCTACAGAAACGACAATTATTTTGAGAAAAACAGTAGCCTTGAGGACCTACATGCAGATGAAGGATTTACATGCTGTAATTCAATCACAACTATTTACTGTCTTCTTTTATATGTCTACAATGTTCCCAAAGTATTATGATGGTCCTTGTAAATACTGTTATAAACGTGTTCAGTACGTACCCCATTTGCAGCATGCCGTGCTTGAGTAATTTTATTGCGCAGTTCCTCTAAACGTGCTGCCATTGTATCATTCCACTGCTGGAATTTACGATTTCTTTCAACAGCATCTTTTGAGAGTCTAGAGAACAGAGCCTCAGACTGCTGAACATTTTCCTGTGATGCCATGACTGCAACAGTTGCATCAATGTTATCCCTGTACAGTCCACGGTTCTGGGTTTTACAGTGTGTTTAATGGTGACAATCAGGGAATTTAAACAAGCTATAATGATAATGTTTACTCTCCTAAGATAAAAACCAACTTACAAATATGTTGTGTTTGACCCACTGTATGTTAATTTTTAACTTAGTGTCTGAAACACAACAGGGATAAACCACTTTAAAATAATTACAGCTAGTCGAGTGTGTATCTACCAATTTACTTTCCTACTGCTGTGAACATCATCACATAAAAGAAAAACAATGGTCTTTCCATATCAAAGATATGGAGTTTCATACTTAACCAGATACACAGCTGGCTTTGGTATATGAATTCCTCAGCACTCACATGTGATAGAATAAAACATCTGTTACCATTATTTGGACTGGTCTGTAGCCCAATGAAACTGTAGGCACACGCAATGGTCACCATTCTTCTACTTATGACCTTCTGTGCTTTTAGAAATGGCATCTGGCAGTTTCTTTTAGGATGAAATTGAAGAGTCCATTTAGAGGAATCTGAGTTCACTGCACCAGTCACATCTGTATGTTAATTTTTTTGGTCGCAGATTGGGAATCTTTGCCTCTATGGTAAAGTTGTCCCTGTGCATATCATGCAGGCATAGAGGAGTGGAAGTCTCATAACCCAGCTGCTAATCACCTGGAGAAACAGCCCCACCCACTCAATACAAGGCTGGGTCAGCCCCAGACCTTGTCTGGTTATTTTGGAGAAAAGCAAAATCTTGCTCTGCTGGGAATCAAACCCTAATTTTTCTAGCCCATAACCTAGTTACTATCCTGACTGCAGTACCACATTTTCGTTGTTATACTGTGCATGTTGTGAAGCCACTTAATTATTTTACCAGCCACTGCACATATATACATTTATAAAATTTACACATTAAAAACGCTCTGACATGTTTCGGTCCTAGGACCATCATCAGGGAGCTATATTGTCCTTGCTAAAGTTACTATTAAAAGTCATATTAATTTCACTATTCCAGTTGGGTACTGTGGCAACATGCCGTGTTGTGTTG
>Ga0123354_10000934_pt1 | contig 32910 bp, 24 predicted proteins | sample TergutLab28metaG_2_FD_97872 | JGI IMG/M metagenome (GOLD analysis project Ga0123354, IMG submission 97872) | Labiotermes labralis P4 segment gut microbial communities from Petit-Saut dam, French Guiana - Lab288 P4 | ecosystem: Host-associated > Arthropoda: Insects > Digestive system > Gut ... | reverse complement strand
TGAGCCAAAAATAATAGTTTGCTAATTGGGTATATTGTGCGTTATAATTACGGCAGCGTTACGGCAGGATGCAGTAAAGCATTGATTAATAAGCCCCTCCCCTCGCTGCAAGCGGGAGAGGGGTATATGCTAATCAGATAGAGCTGTAGATCGGACAAGCCGCGAAACGGCGCCATCCGACGGTTGTGCCACCCGATGCGCAGCATCGCAGATCAGGAGCCTCCCTTACGAGGGAGGTGCCGCCCGCCGAAGGCGGGTGGCGGAGGGAGTAGTGAGGGTTCCAGTTCTCAGGCTGTAACTATTGAGCGCGTTCTAGCGTTGCTGACTCCCTCCGTCATGCCTGCGGCGTGCCATCTCCCTCAAGAGGGAGGCAAATATGGCGGGATAGGCAGGTTTGGACATGCCTCAATTGACGCTCAAACAGGGTTTGTAACTTTCAGGAACCTATCGAGAATCACAAAATGGTCCTCGAACAGCTCCGTTTCCATGTCCGGCAACCCGGGCATCGGGAACCAGCGCGCCTCGGCAGCGTCGTCTGCGCCCGCAACAAAGGGAAGGGCCGGGAGCGGTAAATCGAACCAATGCGCGTGCGTGATGACGCGGCCCCGCTGGCTGCGGTCGGGGTGGTCGAAAACGGCTACCGCACGGCATGCCCCGGTAAGTTGCGCGTCTGCAATGTCAAGCCCGGTTTCTTCCTTCAGTTCCCGGATTGCGCCCTGAAGCAAGCGCTCGCGGCCTTCGAGAAAACCGCCGGGGATGGCCCACAAGCCTTTTCCGGGTGGGTTCCTGCGCCGTACCAGCAGGACGTGCCCGGCGACCGTCACGACGGCATCCAGCGTAACGAAAGGGCCAGGCCCCCATTTTTGCTTGTCCGCTTCAATGGTTTCGTGCTCCTCACGCATGGCGGCGAAGACGGGTTGTGTCCGCCAGTATTCGAGATACAGGGCAACCGCTGACGGAACCTGGGCATATAACGCGGCCCGGACAGCTTCGCTGCTGTCGAAATAAAGCCTGCGGATCGGCGTTGCGTCAATGTCGCCCTGCCGTTCCGAGGCTGCAAACGCCCATTGCGGGAACAGCCTCAGGTAGTCGCTCGAAGCATCTTTGTAAAAACCGGCCAGCGCCAGACGTGGCGCGGCATGTCCCTGTTTTTCCATTGCTGCGCGCACACCCTCTTCCACGGCGGCTGCCCAGCGCGCATTGTCGTAGTAGTCCCGGACCGGGACGAAAACGATCCGTTGGGCGTCGGCCTTTTTGAAGCTCGCGGCGATCATCGCGGCGCGTTCTTCCCACGTAAACGGGTTTTTGGCGTTGGGCGCCCGGAATGAGGAGCCGAGCACGACCAGTACATGGGCGGCCATTTCCAGCGCTTGTTCGAGCAGTGCGGCGTGCCCGTTGTGGAAAGGCTGAAATCGGCCAATCAGTATTGCCGCATCGAACCGTGCGCATCCGTTGCTCATGATGTTCTGTGCGCCCCGCCATAAAAGGCAGGGACTGCGCTGGTTATATGTTCATGCTTCGCCGCGACAGGGAACCGGCCCCCGGATGGCTGAGGACGCAGGTACAGGATTGGTGCGGCCTGCCGGCGTTTGAATTCGCTTTTCCAAATCATCTGCCGCACCCGCGTGATGAGAGCCACGCCGTCCTTCGTTCCTGCCAGTTCATCCCAGGCGGCTTTGAGCTCGTCTTGTTCTTCGGCGCACAGATGTTTGCCTTCGATCAGGATTTTCAGGATTGTGTCCAGCACCGGGTAAGGCGGCAGGCTGTCGCTGTCCTTCTGGCCGGGCGCGAGTTCTGCGGAAGGCGCTTTGTTGATGATGGCTTCGGGAATCAGTTCGCGTCCGGCGGTCTCGTTGATATGGCGGGAAAGTGCGAAAACTTCCGTTTTGTAGAGGTCGCCGATTGGCGCCAGGCCACCGTTGGTGTCGCCATAAAGCGTGCAATAGCCCACCGATATTTCGCTTTTGTTGCCGGTAGCCAGCAGTAAGGCTCCGAATTGATTGGCGTATTCCATCAAAACCGTGCCGCGCGCGCGGGCTTGCATGTTCTCTAGCGCCAGCCACCGGAGCGGTTCGCCGAAAGCGGCATTGAACCCTTGCTCGTATGTGGCGACGAGGTCGCGGATAGAATGCTCGAAGAGTTTGATGTCGAGGTTCCGGCACAGCGCGACGGAGTCGCTGACGCTGCCCATGCTGGAAAAACGGGACGGAAGCGTCACCGCGATGATGTTTTCCGGCCCCAGCGCTTCGGCGGCCAGCGCCAGCACGAGTGCGCTGTCAATGCCGCCGGAAGAGCCGACGATGATTTTGCCGAAGCCGCAACGCAGAGTGTAATCACGCAGCCCAAGGACAATCTGGCGGCGATAAAACTCCATGAGCAGCAACCCGGCGGCAGGAGGCGCTCCGACGCCCAGGAACGCACCGTCCTGCAAGCGCAGGGTGGTTACAGTCTCTTCAAAACGCGCCGCCTCGAAAACAATGCCGTTCGGCGTGGCCGCGAAGGATGCGCCGTCGAACACCAGTTGGTCGTGGCCGCCGACCTGGTTTGCGTACACCATTGGAAATCCGTGGTGGCGGCTTGCCGCTGCAATGCGGGCGTGACGCTCCCTGCGCATGCTGACGTGCGATGGGCTGGCGTCGATGACGATGACGAGATCGGGGTTTTTCGCTGCCAGCCGGTCAAGCGGGTTGTGCATGCCCTCCTTGCCTTCGTCGTTCCAGGCATCCCCGCCGATGAGAAACCCGACACGCAGGCCGCCAATCTCCAGAGATGCCACTACGTCCGGCCCCGGCTCGAAATAGCGCCGTTCGTCGAATACGTTGCAGGCCGACAAACGCTGCTTTGCGTACTGGAGGACGATTTGCCCGTTTTTCAGCACAAGCAGGCTGTTTTCCAGCACCTTGTCCGACCTGGGCCACGTGGGCGCGCCCACGACCCAATAAAGGTTGGGCGCGACACGGCTGGCATCGCAGAGCTTCATCAGCGCCGCATCGGCCCGCGCAAGGAAACCCTGCTCGCCGAGCAGGCCGCCAGGCGGATAGCCGGTGAGCGCCAGTTCCGTGAAAACGACTATCTGTGCGCCATCTGAGGCAGCTTTCCGGGCAGCGGCAGCCATTCGGGTCACGTTGCCGGAAAGATCCCCGATGATGAAATCGAGTTGGGCCAGTGAGAGGGTGAGCATTGGTACCTCCATCGTCACGACGAACCTTACTACGATTCTGCCGCAAGGCACTGAAATGTCGGCGGAGGATGTGCCTGAACACGAATTCAGTGCGCGGCAAGCGCCTTCACAAGCGTGTCGAGGTTGTGCCGCATCATGGCGATGTAGGTAGGCGCGGGGCCTTCGGCGTTTGAGAGCGCGTCGGAATAGAGCGTGCCGCCTGTCGTTGCGCCGGACTCGGCGCGGATGCGTTCGATGAGGCGGGGGTCGATGATGGTTTCGATGAATACGGCGGGCGCTTTTTCGTTCCGCAGTTGCTCGATAAGGCGGGCCACGTCGCGCGCGCCGGGTTTGCTGTGCCCGGCGGCGCCTACCGGGGCGAGGAAGACCAGACCGTAGGCGCGGGCGAAATAGGCAAAGGCATTATGCGAACTCACGACCCGGCGGCGCTCTTGCGGCAGACGGGCAATGGCGGCCCGGATGTCGGCGTCGAGCGCATCAAGCGCGGCGCGGTAGCGGGCGGCATTGGCGCGGTAGATGTCCGCGCCGCCGGGGTCGGCGGCAATCAGGGCAGCGGCGATATTGGCGGCGTAAACCTGGACGTTGGCAACATCCTGCCAGGCATGGGGGTCGGCGTGCCCGTGATGCGCGTGGCTGCCATTTTCGCTGAGCATCGTCAGCGGACGGATACCGTCGCTCGCAACGAGCAGTGTTCCCTGGTAGCCGGAGGCGCGCGCCAGCCGGGGCAGCCAGTCGTCAAACCCGAGGCCGTTGAGCACGACCAGCCCCGCGCGCTTGATACGGCGAGCATCGGAGGGGCGAGGTTCATAGGCGTGCGCATCCTGCCCAGGCTTGACGAGGGTATGCACGTTTATCCGTTCACCGCCAATCTGGTGGGTCAGGTCGCCAAGGATGCTGAAGCTGGTGATGACTTCCAGTTCTGCGGCACGTGCGCCGGAAACAGCGAAAACCACGAGTGCAAGGCATAACCACGCGCGGCGTAGCGGGAGCCGGAAACGGATGGGCATCAATATCATGACCTCAAATGCCGATGGCTTGGCAGGCGCGGGACGACGAGGCCGCTGGGTGCAGCAAGCAGGGAGAGGAAGTATGCAAGCCCGCAGACGAGAATGATGGCGGGCCCTGCGGGTACGTCGGTATAAAAGGAAAGCAGCAACCCGACGATGCCACCGATGAGCGCCAGCCCTGCCGCCAGCGCCAGCATGGTCGATAATCTGCGCGTCCAGAGCCGTGCGGAGGCTGCGGGCAGGATCATGATACCGACGGCCATCAGGGTGCCAAGGGCGTGAAAGCCGCTTACGAGGTTGAGCACGGCCAGCAGCAGAAAGCCGTAATGCGCAACCGGGGACATGCGGCTGACCGCACGCAGGAAGGCGGGGTCGAGGCACTCCAGCGTCAGTGGCCGGAACAGCAGGGCGATGCCAAAAAGCGAAATGCTGGCAATGGTGGCGATGAGCAACAGGGAGGCGTCGTCGAGGGCGAGCACCGACCCGAAAAGCACATGCAAAAGGTCGAGATTGCTCCCGGACTGTGACACGATCGTTATCCCGGCGGCGAGCGAGAGCAGGTAAAAGGCGGCAAGGCTCGCGTCTTCCTGAAGGTTGGAGGCGCGCGCCACCAACCCGGCGGCGAATACCACGGCCAGCCCGGCAACGATGCCTCCGGCCGTCATTGCGCCCAGGGACAGGCCCGAGATGAGATAACCAATCGCCGCACCGGGAAGAATGGCGTGGCTGACGGCATCGCCCATCAGACTCATTCGCCGCAGCAGCAGGAAGATGCCTACGGGGGTGGCTCCCAGCGCCAGCGCCAGCGTCCCCGCCAATCCCCGGCGCATGAATTCAAAGTCAATGAACGGCGCAATGAGGAACTCGTAGAAACTCATATCGCCTCTGGCAGTGAACATTTTTCAGCATGTTCATCGAACGCTTCGGACAATTGCCGGGCACGGGCGAGTAGTGTTTCGGTCATCACTTCGGCGGTAGGGCCGAAGGCGACGAGTTCGCGCGCCAGCAGCAGGCAGGTCGGGAAGTAGCGGTGCACCTGCCCAGGGTCGTGCACCGCCGTAAGGATGGTGCGCCCCTCGGTATGCCAGTGCAGGATCAGATGCGCCAGATCGTCGACCGTGCGCGTGTCGATGGCGGCAAAAGGTTCATCGAGCAGGATGGTGGGCGCGTTCTGCAAGATCAGGCGGGCAAAGCGTGCGCGTTGCAGTTGCCCGCCCGAGAGCGTCCCGATGTGCCGGGACTCGAACCCGGCCAGCCCCACGGCATCGAGCGCGGCGCATACCCTGCCCCGGCCTGTGCGATCAAGCCCCCGAAAGGCGCCGATTTCGCGCCACAGCCCCATTGCTACCATGTCGAACACCGTAACGGGAAAGGTGCTGTCCAGCTCATTTCTCTGCGGCATGTAGGCCAGTCCGCCTGATGGGCGCTCGATGCGGATGTGGCCTTCGAGCGGGCGCAATTCCCTGGCTATGCCTTTGAGCAGGGTTGATTTTCCCGCACCGTTCGGGCCGACGACGGCAACCAGCGATCCGGCGGAAATTTCCGCGTTCAGGTGATGCACGGCCGGGTGGCGCTCGTAGCCGAGTGTCAGGTTCTCGAAACGGATGGTGGAACCGGAGGCGGGCGGTATGGGCGGCATCGCGTTCAGGTCAGCGCCCAGGAAACGGCCAGCCACAACAGGCCGCAGGCGATGGCGGCAATAACGAGACGGGCGCCGATGCCGCACACCAGCAGACTCGGTGAAGGAGCGCCGGGTTCGGCTGAAGAGGGGGTTGTGTGCGGAAGGCTCATACCTCATACCGGACGTACGTTCCGGCCGGGAATGGCAGGAAACGCAATAAGGTAGCGCCTGGGAAGGCGTTTTGCAACGGTATGGCGTTTAGCCGTGCTCGTGCTCTGCGAGCATTACCGAGAACTCGCGCTCTATTAGCGAAGCATCGCCAAGATTGAGAGCAAGCAGGCGGCGCAGGTGGCTGACGCTGTCAAGGTCGGTTACGTCGCAGGCGATGCCGGTATGGTTGGCGCAATGGTGCGCGACATGCCCTTCCATGCGTACGCAGATATCGTCGTCGAGGCGCAATTCAAGCAGGCAGGAAGTACCGATAACAATGTCGGGAATGGCGCCGGTAATCAGCGCACCGCGTAAAGACAAATCGAACACCTCACACGGCCATTGACCGAGGCCGGCCTGAAAAGTAGCGGAACTACAAAAACGAATACGCGAATAGCGCCTGCGTTGGACAGTGTTCATGTGAATTCCCGGCAAAATTACTTCGTCGTTGGAATTTTGTGCTTTGAAACAACTCCCCGTGAGCAGTGTGCCCGCCACGTTATGGCACCGTAAGTGTAGAATTCACAGTGCTTTTCATTTTTGGCATTCTGTTCGACAACATTCAAAATTATCCAATAGGATGTTTCAATCCACGCCCGTGTCCGGGCGACAAAAGCGCTTGAAAGAGGTTACGCCTCTCCCAAGCGAGATCATCCCCTAAAGGGGGAGGTTTCTAACCGTGGTTTGTTTTTGATGAACAGGACCTTCCGTGTCAGAAGCAGTTAAACAGCCCGATTCAAATTTACAGCAATCATCTACCGTTGACGCGTTACTCAATAGTTTATTGGTCGTGGTGCGTGCATTTGGCGGTAATCAGACCCGCGATGCGATTGTGGCCGGCCTGCCTTTGAAAGACGGTAAACTCACGCCATCGCTTTTCGAGCGCGCCGCACGCCGCGTTGGCATGCGCAGTAATATCGTTGCCACTTCGCTTGACAGCATCAACCCGGCATTACTGCCGGCGGTATTGCTGCTGAGTAACGGCAGCGCCTGTGTGGTGACGCAGGTGAGCGTTCATCGCAACCGTTGGCGGCTGATTTTCCCGGAACTCAGCGATACCGCAGTGCTGCTGGATCGCGCAGATCTGGAAAAGCACTACACCGGAAATGCGATTTACGTGCGCCCGGAGTTCCAGTTCGATGCGCGTGCGCCGCAGGGCAGCAGGATAGTACGTAGCGGGCACTGGTTCTGGAGCGTTATCGCCGCCAACAAGAGCATCTATAACGACGTGCTGCTATCGGCGTTCATTATCAACCTGTTCGCGGTGGCGATGCCTTTGTTCGTGATGAACGTCTACGACCGCGTGGTACCGAACAATGCCCTCGAAACGCTTTGGGTATTGACCATCGGGGTGTTCATCGTATTGTTCTTCGAGATGATCCTGCGCACGATGCGGGGTTATTTCGTCGACCTTGCAGGCAGCCGGATCGACGTGGAGCTTTCAGCGCATATCATGGAGCGTGTGCTGGGCATGCGCATGGAAGCGCGCCCGGCGTCGGCGGGGTCGCTTGCTGCCACCATGAAAGCTTTTGAAAGTGTGCGGGATTTCATCAGTTCGGCAACGGTGACGGCTTTCGTTGACCTGCCGTTCGCGTTGCTTTTCATCATCGTCATCGGCTGGATTGCCTGGCCGTTGGTGCTGCCCTTCATCGTTGGCCTCGTTGTGCTGGTAGTCTATTCAATGGCAGTGCAGGGCAAAATGCACGATCTGGCGCAGACTTCCTATCGTGCCGGCGCGCAACGTAGCGCCACCCTGGTGGAAGGGCTGGTTGGCGTGGAAACGCTCAAGGCAATGGGCGCGGAAGCCTCTGTCCAGCACAAGTGGGAAACGAGCACGGCCCTGTTGGCGCGTGTCGGCACGCAGCTACGGCTGCTTTCGGCCTCGTCCACGCATGGCGCAACCTGGATCATCCAATTGGTCAGCCTGATTGTGATGCTCATCGGTGTGCACATGATCGGGCAGGGCGAACTCAGTGTCGGTGGGCTGGTGGCCTGTTACATGCTTTCGGCGCGGGCTATGTCGCCTATCGGGCGTATTGCCGGGCTGCTCGTGCAATATCACACGGCTGCCACTTCGCTGGAATCGGCTGACAGCCTGATGAATCGGGAGTGTGAGCGTCCTCTGGGCGCAAACTTCATCAGCCGCAAGAACCTGAATGGCGAAATCGAGTTCCGGGATGTGGTCTTCAATTACCCGGCTCAGGAAATTTCTGCCTTGAACGGCGTATCGTTTCGCATCAAAGCGGGCGAGCACGTCGCCATCATTGGGCGTGTCGGCTCCGGCAAGACCACGCTCGAAAAGCTGATTCTCGGTCTTTATCGCCCAGCGTCCGGCGCGGTGATGATTGACGGCATCGATGTCCGCCAACTCGATCCGGCGGAGTTGCGCCGCCACATTGGTTACGTACCGCAGGATTTGGTACTTTTCTACGGCTCCATGCGCGAAAATATTACGTTTGGCAAGACGCACGCCGAAGATGCTGAGGTACTGCGCGCTGCCGCCGTCGCCGGCTTGTCTGATTTTATCAATACACACCCACAAGGCTTCGATCTGATGGTAAGCGAGCGCGGCGAGTCGCTCTCGGGCGGTCAGCGCCAAAGTGTGGCCATTGCCCGTGCCGTCATCCACGACCCGCCTATCCTGTTGCTGGATGAACCCACAGCATCAATGGATCACACGTCAGAAGAGGAAATCAAGCGTAATCTGAAAGACTTCAGTCAGGGCAAAACCATGCTTGTCATCACGCATCGCACTCCGTTGCTGGATCTGATTGACCGTATTATCGTCATTGACGGTGGCCGCGTGGTCGCCGACGGGCCGAAGGCGCAGGTCATGGAAGCGCTGCGCCAAGGCAAGGTAGGGAGGGCCAGGTAAATGGACGATCCGGTTGCGTCTTCTGAACCCATGCAGCGTACCCGCAAGGCGTTCGAACAAATAGGCAGGATGAAAATACCGGCACGGCCCCTTTTCGAGCGCTTTTTCGACCGCCTGCTGCCTGCCCTGCCGGATTCCCAGAAACTGGACTGGGGAGATGAAGCCGATTGGGCGCGGCTGCAACAGGAGCCGTTGCGCGCCCGGTTGCTGTTGCGGATTGCAGTTGTTGTCGTGATATTGCTGCTGGCATGGGCAGCATTTGCGTCGCTTGATGAAGTGACGCGCGGCACGGGGAAAGTTATCCCCTCGACGCAGGTGCAGATCATCCAGGCAGTCGATCCGGGACAGGTTGAAGAAATACTGGTGCGTGAAGGCCAGGAAGTCGAGGCGAGACAGCCATTGCTGCGGATCGACCAATCCCGGTACAGATCCGAACTGGGCGCTGCTGATGCCAGGCGTCTCAGCCTGATGGCAAAAGTAGCGCGCCTGCAGGCATTGTCAGATGGCAAGCCGTTCATTCTCCCCGACGAAGTGCTCACAGAGGCCCCTGACACCTCCGCCCAGGAGCGGGAACATTACCGATCATCGTTCGATGAAGCCGAATACCAGCTTTCCATCGTCCGCCAGCAACTCACGCAACGCGAGCAAGAGCTTAGAGAAGTCGAAGCATCACATAACCAGGCCGTCAATGGTCTCAATCTTGCCCGGGAAGAACTGAGCAAAAATGAGCCCCTGCTTGAGACTGGAGCGGTTTCTGAGGTCGAGATCATCAGGCTGAAGCAGAACGTGGAGAAATTTGATGGTGACCGCAAGCAGGCTGCGGAAAGGATCGGGCGTTCGCGGGCGGCGATTACCGAAGCCAGGAGCAAGATAAAGGAAGTCGAACTCAAGATTAGCAATCAGTGGCGCAGCGACCTTCTCACAGCATCGGCGCAACTCGACTCTGTCACCGCTGAAACCGGGTTAGGCAGGGACAAGGTCAAACACGCCGAAGTGCGCTCCCCTGTGCGGGGCACAGTCCAGCGCCTGCTGGTCAATACTGTCGGCGGGGTAGTGCAGGCGGGCAAGGATCTGGTCGAAATCGTGCCACGGGACGATGAATTGCTGATAGAAGCAAAGGTCAAGCCAAAAGATATCGCTTTCCTGTATCCAGGATTGCCGGCACGGGTTAAGATCACCGCCTACGATTTTGCCATACACGGCGGGCTGAACGGCATACTCGAATATATTTCGGCGGATGCCGTCATGGATGACAAAAATGAACGGGGCAGCACATACTACGTCATAAGAGTACGGACGGAAAAATCCACTTTGGGTGACAACAAACCGATCACGCCCGGCATGGTAGCTGAGGTCGATGTGTTGACCGGCAAGAAAAGCGTGCTTTCCTATCTCCTCAAACCCGTGTTGCGGGCAAAGGCAAACGCAATGACGGAGCGATGATGCGCAACCTGTTTCTTGTGGCTGGCGCGATGGCGCCTTCAACGCGCTGGCGGGATGCTTTCTCCGATGGTGTCTACGTCACATGGGATGTAGCCGTTTCTGCGCGATTAAAGGCGGATGTCATCTGGCTGAGTGCGATGGTACCCGGCTGGAAAGAACTGCTTGCCAACGTATTGCAGCAGTTCGCCGACGTACCCGTGGTCGTGGTTTCCAATACTCCCAACGAACGCGAAGCCTTGTCGGCAATCGTTTCCGGCGCGTTCGGCTATTGCCACGCCTGGTCGTCACCGGAGCAATTGCGCGAAATCGCCCAGGTCGTGAACCGGGGTGGGTACTGGGTCGGACAAGCACTGATGTCCAGGCTGATTGGCGTCGTCACCAAGAGCATGCCCATGATGGACGAATTGCCTGGGGAACTTTCCGAACGCGAGGCCGAAGTGGCCCGCGAGGTGATTGCTGGCCGATCCAACAAAGAAATTGCCCGTGTTCTCGGGATTACCGAGCGCACGGTCAAGGCACACCTGGGAGCCATTTTCGCCAAACTTGGCGTACGTGACCGCCTGCAACTGGCATTGCGCCTGACGGGTAGCAAGGAAAAATGAGTACGAGCATCTACGCAAAAAGAGACTTTGATGGACGCATTGTGGCGCTCAGCCGTAGACCTGGCGACCATACGGATCCTACCTGGAGCGTCCTGCCGAATGATGCCCCGGAAGTGCTGGATTTCATCGAAGAACTGGCAGAGCAAAGAGAAGCGGATAGCGCCATGCGAGACTCCGATTTATCTTTCGTGCGTGTACTTGAGGACGTCATCGACATCCTGGTTGAGCGCTCCGTCATCCGTTTCACCGATTTGCCGCTACCTGCGCAAACAAAATTGCTGCAACGGCGTGACCAGCGCAGGCAACAGCAGGGGTTGCAGTTGCTTAGCGGCGAAGATTTGATCTGAGCACGTGCCGACCGGATTTTTTATCAAAAACAAACCACGGTTAGAAACCTCCCCCTTTAGGGGGATAATCTCGCTTGGGAGAGGCGTAACCTCTTTCAAGCGCTTTTGTCGCCCGGGCACGGGCGTGGATTGAAACATGCATCTGTACGTCAGTACAATGTTCTTCTTTCCCCATGCCCTTGTATGCTTGTATCAGCGTGGATAGCTGTCAGCTCCGTGTAGTGTCCATAAGTCGGAACGATGGCTGTTGTCTGAAGAATTCCAATTCGCGTGCTCACATCGAACATATTGCGGAAGGGCATTTCAGGAGAAAATAAAATGGTTCCAGATCAAGTTGTTGCATCCGTTAATTCAGTAAAAGGCCAAGCCTTCGCGCGTGGCCCGGACGGTGATGTTCGTCCCCTCACGGCAGGCTCTCCCCTCTATGACGGCGAAACCCTCATCACCGACCCGGATAGCGCGGTCGTGTTGAATCCTGACGATGGCAGCCCACCATTCCTTGTTCCCGGCAAAATGGAACTCGCGATGGCTCCGCCCGTTCCGGACGACGCCGAGATAGATCCGGAAACCCTTGGCGAGCTGATTAAAAGGTTCGAGACCGAAGACGAGTTTGATCCACCCGAAGCAGGTGGGGGCGGTGGCAGCCGCCCGCATAATTTCGTTATGCTGGAACGCATCATCGAAGAAGTCAATCCCATGGATCTCGACTTTAGTGCCCCCGTATTCAACGGCGAGGGACCCATCCAGGGGATTGATCTTTCTTTGTCCCTTGGCGATCGTGGTGATGGCGGTGAAACGCCGCCCCCGGAACCGCCGCCGCCGGAGCCGCCGTCCACCTGGGCTCCTGCAAACGACCACTACACGGTGATAGAAGACACGACGGATAATTCCATGGCCAGCGTCCTGACCAACGACAACGCTGGCCCTGGCGCCAAGGTCGTCCAGGTGTTCGCGAACGGCGAATGGCACAACGTTCCGACGGGAGGATTCTCGTTCGATACGCCGCTGGAAGGGAGAGTCACGATCTACCAGGACGGCACCTTCCTGTATAACGCCCCCGTGCGCTACAACAGTGGCAATGGGGTGGATACGGATGGCCCGGACGAGGACAGCTTCCTGTACCGCGTAGAGAATTCCGGCGGGGACGTGAAGGAAGCCACGGCATTCATCGACATCCTCGACACCGTGCCGATAGCCAATGACGACGACTACACGCTGAGCCAACTCCAGGCCGCGCTCCGCATCAGCGACAACGTCATGACCAATGACATCATGTCGGCCGACACGACCAAGATAGGCGCAGGACCCAAAGACCCCGTCGAGAACATTGTCTGGCAGATCAGGACGGACGAAAATTCAGCGTCAGTTTCCGTCCCGGACACCAAATACAACCCGGGCGGCCCGGCAATGTTGGAAACCGTCCGTGGTGGCTTGGTGTGGATCAACCAGGACGGCAGTTTCGAGTACAGGGCTCCACGGGATTTCATTGGCGATGATTCGTTCCAGTACCAGTTGAACGACGGTGACAACTCCCCAAGCAACTGGGCAACGGTAACGTTCCATGTGCCGGGCCCCCCCACGAGAGTAGAGCCGGTAGACGACCACTACGAAGTGGTGGAAGCCACGAGCACGCCCCTGGATGCGCCCATGGCCAGCGTCCTGACCAACGACAACGCTGGTCCTGGCGCCACGGTCGGCCAGGTGCTCGTGAACGGTCGTTGGGAAGACGTTCCGGCTGATGGGCTCTGGTTTAAGACGCCGATGGGAGGGGAAGTTACGATCTTCCAGGACGGCACCTTCCTGTATACCGCCCCCACGCGCTACAACAGCGGCAATGGGGTGGATACGGACGGCCCGGACGTTGACAGCTTCCGGTACTGCGTAAAGGGTTCCTCCACCTCTGCCACGGCATACATCAACATCCTCGACACCGTGCCGATAGCCAATGACGACGATTACGCGCTGAGTCAACTCCAGGCCGCGCTCCGCATCAGCGACAACGTCATGACCAATGACATCATGTCGGCCGACACGACCAAGGTAGGCGCAAGCCCCACAGACCCCATCGAGAACATTGTCTGGCAGATCAGGGCAGACGAAAATTCAGCGTCAGTTTCCGTCCCGGACACCAAATACAACCCGGGCGGCCCGGCAATGTTGGAAACCGTCCATGGCGGCCTGGTGTGGATCAACCAGGACGGCAGTTTCGAGTACAGGGCTCCACGGGATTTCATTGGCGATGATTCGTTCCAGTACCAGCTCACCGACGGTGACAACTCCCCAAGCAACTGGGCGACGGTAACGTTCCATGTGCCGGGGCCCCCGATCAAGCCGGTGGACGACCACTACGATGTGATGGAAGCCACGAGCACAGATCCGAGCGCGCCTATGGCCAGCGTCCTGGCTAACGACAAGGCTGGCCATGACGCCACGGTCGGCCAGGTGCTCGTAAACGGCGATTGGCAAAACGTTCCGGCGGACGGACTCACGTTCGGGACGCTGCTGGAAGGGAAAGTCACGATCTTCCAGGACGGTACCTTCCTGTATACCGCCCCCACGCGCGACCACAGCGACAATATCCCGGACGTTGACAGCTTCCAGTACCGCGTAAAGGATGCCAGCGGGACCGTGAGGGACGCCTCTGCCACGGCATACATCAACATCCTCGACTCCGTGCCGGTGGCCAATGACGACGACTACGCGCTGAGCAAACTCCAGGCCGCGCTCCGCCTCAGCGACAACGTCCTGAGCAACGACATCATGTCGGCCGACTATATCAAGGATGGCTCAGACCCCATCCAGAACATTGTCTGGCAGGTCAGGGCGGACGAAAATGCAGCGTCAATTTCCGTCCCGGACAGCGAATACAACCCGGGCGGCCCGGCAACACTGACAACCGCCAATGGCGGCCTGGTGTGGATCAACCAGGACGGCAGCTTCGAGTACAGGGCTCCATGGAGTTTCATTGGCGATGATTCGTTCCAGTACCAGTTGAACGACGGTGACGGCTCCCCAAGCAACTGGGCGACGGTAACGTTCCATGTGCCGGGGCCTGAAAAGCTGACAGCAGGTGGTGTCGGTCACGAGGAGTTGAACAGTACGGATGGCGTTGTCGACATCTTCAAGTGGTCTCTGAGCGATCTCGGGGACGGTGCCGACGTGACGAACACCGTGACCGGGTTCAATCTCCGGGAAGGTGACAAGCTCGACCTGCGCGACCTGCTTCAACAAGGCAATGACTACCTCTTCAATACTGCTCACCTGGATGTGTCCGTCGATAACGGCAATACGTTGATTGCTGTTACGCCTGTCGATACGTCCGCACCGACATTGAACATCGTGCTTGAGGGAGTGGATTTGGGTTACCAGGGCCAGGATGCGATCGACCAATTGCTCAAGAACGGCAATCTGGTCGACGACAGGTAAGACTCACCCGGAAAGTCGGTTCTCCGTCAATCCCCGCATGGTTCGTCCATGCGGGGATTTTTTGTGCCGCCCCGTGCTGGATGACCGTAAGGATTTGTGCAAATTTGGGCAACAAGTCTGTTGGTTACAAAGCGGTCAGGAAATGATGTTGAAACGCATAAGTGATTGCCCGTCTCATGCCTGTTGCCTACCGAAGAAGGCAAACGGTGAAGCGTTCTCCGTCTTCAATGAGTCGGGGTTGTGTTCCGTTATGCTCCCTCATGCATTTAACGATCTTACGCGGCACACCCATCCCGGAATGTTCGAGGTAGCGGTAGTCGCGCATCACATCCTTGATGAGTTGGTTTCGCGCCGCTCGACAACCGGCCAACATCCGGACGGGCGTGATGCCGTTTGGCAGCCTGCCGGGAGATGTGATCTCCAGGCGATCCGCGTAGATGGCAAGTTCGATGTCGGTGCCTGACAAGAGATAATCCCGATGGACTAAGGCATTGACAATTGTTTCCCGGATGGCTTCATGGGGATAAGCCGAGCGGTTCTCGCGGCGCCCGCCACCCTCTTCAAGCTGTCCCTCGACAACCGTGTTTCTCTGGACAAAGGCAAGTGCCTGTTCAACCAGGCCAGCGTCGACGATCTCGTCAGCGGCGTTCAGAAGCGGGGTCATCGGCCCGCGTAAAGCGATTCGTTCAACCGCCGCATAGTCCTTGTCCGCTCCCGGATATGCGGCTGCGTCAATACCAGCTTGGGGCAGGAATCGATTAGGCGTACAACCAAACAGGAGAATACCCGATACAGTGATGCCGTCTTCCACCATGATCTCTGTGTTGAACAAAAGCGATTTCCACGCGGCATTATCATTCGCATCAGGTGCGTCCTGCTTCCTCACGTTTGCGAAGTAATTCACTAAGCGCCGCATGTCCAGGTCTGCCAGTGTTGCTCCTGATACAGGGCGCAACTCTGCTCGGAACGTGCCACGTTGCTGGAACAGTCGACCAAGTTCTTCTGGGGTTGGCTCACGGCTCTGTGTGCCAACCCGGATATAGTAGGCGTTCTTGTTGTTGTGCCACATGGTGTGAACGTCGAAGCCGCGCGAAACACGCACAACAGCGACGTTTTTGCCTGGGTCAACGTCCTTGATCTGTTCATAGAACGGAATGAGGCCCGGTCGGACTTTGTCCCGGCACGATGTCATTACCCATTCTTCAAGATTTGGTCGTGTGATCCCGCTAATGCTGCCATCGTCCTCAACACCAAGTAGCACTATGCCGCCACCGAGATTCGCGAAGGCAACCAACTCCCTGGCGAGGTCATGATTTTGAATATCATCGCGCTTGAACTCAACGCCAGAATTCTCACCGTTTCGGATGATTTCCAATAGCTCGGTATGGGTCATGGTCATGATTAAAATCCGTATTTTTGACGCCTCATCTCGAACGCCGCTTTCCCGCCTTCCAGAATCTCTTCGACCATCTCGCGCACCGGTTGAATATCGATCGACCCTATGTGCCGCTCATTGATACGCCCTTGAGCAGCGTCGTCCCGTATGCCGGTGGAGAGACCGATAATCAGCTCGGCATCACCAAGAACTGGAATGTTGGCATTGTGGGTCGAAAAAACAAATTGCCGCCTGCGCTTTTCGTCCTTCATGGTCGGCACGACGCCGTCGGTGATGAAGCGATTGTCGAGGTCGTCTTCCGGCTGATCCACGATCAGTGGCGCATCTGACTCCAGGAGCAGCAGCAATAGAACTGCCGTCGCTTTTTGGCCGGTTGAAAGCGCCTCAAGGGTTTGCCAATCTGGGTCGCCTTCTGATGCGGTGTTTAGTTCGATCGTTGTCGTCGCAGGAAGATCCAACTCTTCCAACTTCATCACCACGTCGGGGGCCGCCTGTGCCATTCGTTCTGCTACGGCCGCAGATAATCCGTAATGGCGAGCGAGTGCATCCTTGCCCTCGCGCCAGCGCTGCGCCAGATCGGACAAGGAGAGGTTTTCCCGGCTCTTGAAGCAATCCAGTGCGGCGGCAAGGTTGCCGCCGACTTCGTCGCGCAAGAGCTTTTCAAATGGCTCACGATTGCCACCCGTGCTGACCATGGCCCGAACGCGACCCTCAAGCTTGCGTGAAACACGCTTGGCCGCCTTCTCAAGCGCCCTGTACTCTGCGGCCAGGTGATTCTCCCATTCATTCAGCAAGTTTCGACGGTTGGCCGAGTGCACGTCCAGGTCACGAGTCAATGCCTCCCTCTTTTCCTGCAACGGTTTCAATTCCTCAATCTGTCGCCGCAGACGGATAAATTCTTCACCGTCCACCTTGGACTTGTGCAGTTCGCGCAGGAGCGACTGGTAGGTAGCATCGGCAGCCAGTTTGCGAGCGTCCCAATTTGTGCGCAAAGCGGTCAATTCGTTTTCGGCTCGGGAAATGATGCCGCCGATCCGTCCGGCCGCTTCCTGCAACTCGTTCGACACACGATTGAGGATAGCAGCGCCTTCATGCAGCATGGGGGCGTTTGGAAGACCATCCAGCGCCTTTGCAGATAGAAATGCCGTATCGATTGGCAACTGGTCGGCGAGTTCTATACGGGCAATCGCGAGAGGCGCCAGACGCTCCCTTAGCGTTTTCAACACTTGCTCTTCGCGAACAAAAAGGCTTTTTTCTTTGAGACGTTCCTCAAGCCCTGCATCCTGAAAGCGCTTCTGTGTTTCTTCAAGCCCCGGCAAAAGCGATAAACGCTCGTTGATCAGCTTCATCTCGCGTTGCACGTTGTTAATCCTGCCACGCGAGCGCTCAAGGTCAAGGCGCAGTTTGGCCTTTTGAGCGTCGGCGTTCGGGTCGCGTTCAACAAACCGTTTCAGCAGTAGAGTAAGTTTTTCGCGGCTCTTGGTCAGCTCAGAAATTTCATGCTGCCCAAACACTTCGACGCCGGGCATCACGTCGCGGGGCAACAGATTCAGGATATTTCCCGACTCATCCTTGATCACCGGCGGATTCGGGATCGTGCGTTCAATGGTGTAGTCGTGCCTGGCCGGGTGATGCGAACGAACCAGCAACGACACCTTAGTACCGCTCTTCAGGACGTGCTTCAGCACTCCCTGATGTGCCTTGGTGGCCTCTTCGCCCAGCGGATCGATGCCCAGTACATAGCGTAGGCTTTCAATAATGGTCGATTTCCCTGTGCCCCGCCCGCCGATCAAGACATTCAAGTTGGTATTGAAACGTAATCTGGTTCCGTCAAGAAATCCGCCCTCCCAGGCCATGGCAATAAACTCCGCATGCAGCATGGGATCTGGGTCACTGTTCAGACGGACGCGCGAGCCTGGATCAAGGAACGCCTGGCGCAAGCCCTCGATCGAAATCGCCGACATTTTGATGAAGCAGCTTGCTTTCGGCTCGGTAAGATCCGCTGGATCATTAGCATCGGATGCGTTGATGACAGCCATTGGCTGTTCGCGCTTATGCTGGGCGTCCCTGTTCTCCAGGATAGCGCGCAGGTTCTGTGGCGCATCAGCGATCGGCCCAGGCAGTGCGCAGGCGATGAGTTCTGGTGACTTCCAGGCTCTCATACGCGGCTGACCCTCCAATGTCGCGAGCAAACCATTGTCAGCGGCAACATGTGCGGCGATGGCGATTCCACCTTGCATACGGACGCATTCGACAAGTTCCAGGCAATCCTTGTTGCCAGAGGGTGACAGGTCTTTACTGCTTCGGATCCCGAACTCACCGATGAAGCGTTCCAGGCTGTCGTCCTTTTCCGGGTCATAGAGGCAAAGGAAGTGGACGCCATCCCTGGAAGCTGCCTCGAACGCGCCAAATGCTGATATTCCTTGTTTCCGCGCCGACCGAATCAGACCCCACGAGTCGGCCACGCGATAATGATCGGTGACCGCGATGGCCTCAATGCCATTGGTGTGGCAGGCTTCGATGATGGCGTTGTTGTACTCAGTCTCGGTCTGAAACGTGATCTGCTTCCCATGACGAACGTGGTACGCGAACGGATTGACCTGGAGGGCACAGCGGTAGAACCGTGCGCCATTCGGCTGCTTCAGTGCGGCATTGAGCACTTGCGAGCTTGTTTGATTAGTCTCCATCAGTTCTCCAAACTTCGCGACCGAATAAAGTGCAACATAGCCGAACGCGATACATCCATGATCATGGTGATCGCCGCCTTCGATACTTTCTTCCGCAGGAGCATTCGGATTTCTGTCCCCTTACCATCAAGGCGCGGCTGCCCGCGCGAGCCTTTCGAACAACCTGGCATATATCCCTTGGCACGGCAGCAACTAAATCCTCGCGCGCGTGCCCTGGAATTGGCCGTTTTGTAGCTTGTTTGCACGGAATGCGTCTATTATACGTGGGCGTTTTTACGATTGCCCGTGCACTACCAAAACGAAAGAATCCTTGCCATCACTCGTATTCAGCGCGATTCCAGAATCAAGCGGTCAAAGGCGGGTTGTGGCGGACGGGCGTTATCCGCGTGAAGATGGGAAAAAACCTCGTATTGCCCATCCGAGAGCGTCATCTGCTCCTTCATCACCACCCATAGCACGCCTTCCGTACAAGGCGGAGTGGTGAGCGAACCCATGTAGAGATAATGCGCCGTGCCCGACGGTAGGAATGCGGCCATGTCCAGCGTGGTCTGGGGCAAGTAACTGTCCCCTTTTTCCAGCGGCAGGTTGTTGAGCAGGGTCTGTAGCGGCGCGCTCGGCTGGCCGCCACGCACGAATTGCACGGCTAGCACCGCGACCCGGCCCTTATCGTCGCGATGGAAAAAATGCGCCTCCATGTCGGCAATCTTGTTATCGATGCGCATTTCAGCCGGACGATGAAGGGTAAAACCTTCCAGGACGTAACGCTGTCCGCGCACCTCCATGCCCATGGCTTCGGTAATTTTGACCAGCAACTGCCGGGAACCGTTGATGACGACGAAGCTCGCCGGTCGATAGTCGAACTTCACCGGATCGAGATCGACCGTGACAGGTTTGGCCTCTATGAAGTCAACGGGAGATTGTCGCTTGCCCTCGGCACACAAGTTCCATTCCGGGCGCAATTTCCCCCAGAACTCGGGGCCAATCGCGCCGGAATAACCCCAACTCTCGATATTTGCCGGAAAAAGGACGTGCTGCCGCGCAGGCGCGTTTACCCTGGTTCGCGGCGACGTGGCGGAAGCAGGCAAAATGAGGGGTTGTGTCGCCGATCCGCGCGGTGAGGGAGGTGAGGGAGGCGAGGTAGATTGCGATTGTGGGGCTACCGGCCGTTCGGGGCGCTTAGGGGCTGCCGGTTTCTGTGGCACGCCTGATATCGGGATTGCCTGGAACTGGATAGGAAGAGGCGGGGTAACCGCAGGCTGGTCAGGAGCGACCGTCGTTGGCGCGTCATCCTCTACCGTGGCAGCGGTGCGGAGCAGCATGGGATTGAGCGGCGGTGAAGCCAGGGCATTTCGGGCGGCCTGGTCGGCTGTGTCGGCCAGTTTGCTGATGTTGTTTACGGAATTGAGAGACGCTTTGCTGCGATTACCCGGTTTACCGCCCACGGATGCTGCGGTCTTCTCCCATATGTCGGCACGCACCACCGTGGGGGACACTGCCATGATAGCGGCAAACGCGAAGGCGCATGACAGGGACGAAATGTGGAAAGGTGCAAAGTGCGGTTTCATCAAAAACAAACCACGGTTAGAAACCTCCCCCTTTAGGGGGATAATCTCGCTTGTGAGAGGCGTAACCTCTTTCAAGCGCTTTTGTCGCCCGTGCACGGGCGTGGATTGAAACATCGCCGTCATCCGTTGCTGGGAAAATCATACGTGCAAGCTTACTGCGCTCTGGAAAAGCAGCGGGACACTTGAGACGCTCTGGTGTGACTTTTTGCATTTGGAATGCCAAAACCCCGCCATGGCGGGGTTTTGTTGGTCTGGAAGCAGCCATAAGGAGGCATTAAAGCCCCCTCCATGCAATCAGCGGGTTTTGAAGTCGTCGTGGCAAGCTTTGCAGGTTGCGCTGACTTTGCCGTGGGCGGCTTTAACAGCGGCAGCATCGCCGCTTTCAGCGGCCTTGACGAGTTCGTTCGCAGCAGCGGCAAAATCGCCAGCCAATTTGACAACTTCGGGGGTCTTCTGGAACAGTTCCGGCTTAACGGCGGTTTTTTGTTCGCCGATCGCTTTTTCGGTTCCAGGGCTGAAAAGCGCGCCAAGGCCAGAATTCGCTACCGCAGCAACGGCCTCGGCGGCAGCTTTGACCTGTTCGGCATTATAAGCGCCTTCGAGGTTTGCCTTGATTTTGCCCATATTCCAGGCCGAAAAACTGTAAGCCGCCTTCCGGAACTTGATTTGGTCTTCCGGTTTGACCTGAGCGAAAACGCCGCTCGTCAGGGACAGGGTAACAATGCCGACTATGGCGGCAATGGCGATTTTTTTCATGTTTGCCTCATGTAGTGATGAATAAAATGCCGGATGAATGACGGCTCGCTTGGCTTTATATCGCATTGCGCGAAACTTGTGATAGATCGTCATCTTGAAGAGTTGGTGATGATAGCAACAGTCAATTTGTACCGCAACTAGAAAAAATGTTGCGTGCGTAGAGCAAAAAAGCTAAACCGCGTGCGTGCCGTGCCGTAATAACAGGTATAGGAGCAACTGTCGGCAATAATGACTGCTCTTTTGCCGTTTTGTTCCGTTACTGGTGCGCTAGTTGAGGGAAATATCATGCGCTATCTAACAAATCTGCCTATATGGGTTCGCCTCACGGCTGCAATTGGAATCTTGCTGCTGATTGCATGGGCCAGCATGATCATATGGGGAAACCGGAGCAATAACCGTATTGTCATCGACCACTCGAAGGATTTTGCGCAAACGGTCAATGAAATGACAATGGCTGGCCTGACAGGGATGATGATCACTGGAACCGTAGATCAACGCAATGTATTTCTCGATCAGATCAAGGAGTTGTCCCTGGTCAATGAGCTCAAGGTGATCCGAGGCGAGGCAGTGAGCAAAATTTATGGCCCCGGCAACGACGCAACAATAGCGCCTAACGCGTTTGAACGCCAAATCATTGAAAAACGAGAACCCTACATGCAAATGGAAAAAAACGCGCAAGGTGAGTATCTGCGGGTAGTGATTCCGGCACTGGCTTCAAAGAATTATCTCGGCAAGGATTGTACTGTATGCCATATGGTTAAAGAAGGCGAGCCTCTGGGTGCGGTAAGCATGCGCATTTCCCTAAGTCAGGCCAATGAGGCTGCAAGCCGCTTTCGCAATGGAAGCATCCTGTTTGCCATTGCCATTTCCTTGCCGTTGCTGGGGTTTGTTTACTTTTTTATCCGGCATTTCGTGATCCGCCCGCTATCGCACCTGGCTAAAGGCATGTCTGAAATTGCCCATGGCGACGGTGACCTGACCCGGCGGTTGGACGCAGGGAACCAGGATGAAGTCGGGCGCGCAGCCAACATGTTCAACCATATGCTCGGCGTGATTGCCGGTTTGGTGCGGCAGGTGGGCGCTTCGTCCGTCGATGTTGCCAAACAGGCGCACAACATGGCCGGGAAATCGGAGCAGATCGCCAAAAGTTCGCATCGGCAGGCAGATCATTCGATACAGGCCGCCCAAGCGGTTGAGGAACTCAACAGCAATATCCAGTTTGTTACCGACAAAACCGAAAAGGTGCGCTCGCGCTCACACGAGAGCCTGGAACGTTCGCGGGCAGGACAATCCAGTCTCCATCAACTGGTCGGTGAAATGGGCCAGGTGCAGGAGGCTGTCAAGAATATGGCCGATACGATGGGTGCGTTCGTCCAGTCGACCCAGTCCATCAACAGCATGACACAGAACGTGCGAGAGATTGCAGAGCAAACCAACCTGCTTGCACTCAATGCAGCCATTGAAGCCGCGCGTGCTGGGGAACATGGGCGGGGCTTTGCAGTGGTGGCTGACGAAGTGCGCAAGCTGGCTGAAAAATCGGCTCATTCAGCGGGACAGATCGACAAGATCACCCAGGATATCGGCCAGCGGTCGAACCAGGTACAGGAGTCCATTGAAAGTGGGTTGGAACGCCTTGAAGTGAGCCGCAACATGGCCAGGGGAGTAACAGAAATATTGACCTCCACCAATGAACTGGTCGTGGAAGTCGGAGACGGAATCGACCAGATCGCCGTAACCACCATGGAGCAGCGAAATACCAGCGCCTCGGTAACAAAGAGCATTGAAGTTATTGCCGACATGGCGCGGGAGAACGATATCGCCATCGGGCTTACGGAAGAGGCAGCGCACAAGATGGAACAGCTTGCCACGCAACTACAGGAGTCGGTGGCGCGTTTCAAGGTTTAAGGGGGGGGTAAGAAACACGCCGGACAGGGACTGTCCGGCGTGCCGCGTGCGATGCCTTGTTTTCGGGCGTCAGTCGAGCTTGAACGGGACGAAAAGCCTCGTGTTGCCACGTTGAACCAGCAGGGCAAAGCGTTTGCCTGCTTTCTCGGCCAATTGCCGGAGTTGTGCCAAGGATGTGACCGGTTGATTGTTCAGGCTCAAGATCACGTCGCCGTTACGCAAGCCGGCGCGCGCCGCTTGCCCATCGACCGCTTCGACTACTAAGCCACCCGTCACGCCGAGGTGCGCACTTTCTTGCGCAGTGAGGGGGCGCAGATTGAGACCAAGTTTGTCGCGCGGATTCTTGTCGTTTTGGTTTTGCGCGATCTCTTCCTGCGGCAGTTCATCAAGCACGGCGGTAACTTCCCGGCCCTTGCCATCGCGCCAGACTTCGAGCTTGATTTTGCTGCCTGGCCGCCTGTCGCCGATGAGACGCGGCAACTCATTGGTTTCGTTTACTTCCTTGCCGTCAACCTTGAGCACGATATCGCCTGGCTTCAATCCGGCGCGGGCAGCGGAACTGCCAGGTTCGACCTGCGCCACCAATGCGCCGCGCGACGCATCCAGGCCAAACGAAGGCGCGAGATCCGGGCTCATGCTCTGGATGTAAACACCCAGGCGGCCACGCTGTACCCGGCCATGCTGGACGAGTTGATCCTTCACTTTCATGGCGACATCGATGGGAATCGCGAAGGAAATGCCCATGAAACCACCGGAGCGTGAATAAATCTGCGAGTTGATGCCGATGACGCGGCCATTGAGATCAAAGAGCGGCCCCCCAGAGTTGCCAGGGTTGATGGCTACATCGGTCTGGATGAAAGGCACGTAATTTTCGTCCGGCAGCTGGCGCGCCTTGGCCGAAATAATGCCAGCGGTGACGGAGTGTTCGAAACCAAAAGGTGAGCCAATCGCCGCAACCCATTCACCGACGCGGGCAGTATCGGGATTGCCGATAACGGCGACAGGCAGGTTCCTGGCATCGATCTTGATGACGGCTACGTCGGTGCGGCGGTCGATGCCGATGACCTTGGCCTTGAACTCGCGCTTGTCGCTTAGCTTGACGGTAACTTCCGCTTTGCTGTCGCCGACTACATGCGCGTTGGTGAGCACATAGCCATCGCTACTGACGATGAAACCGGAACCGATCCCCTGCCGGACACGGGGAACACCGGGATGGTTGGGAGGAAAACCCGGTCCTGGTGTCGGCACGCCGAAACGGCGCAGGAAATCGAAGAAAGGATCGCCTGAGAAAGGATTGCCATCGTCGTTGTTTGCTTGAATGGTCTGGTCGACGCTGATATTGACCACGGCGGGACTCACTCTCTCGACCAGATCGGCGAAGTTGGGTAAGCCGCGTTGAATGGCCGCAACGGGCGCATCATCGGCATGCGCCTTGGGGAGAACCGGGCCATCTTCAGGAAGACAGGCGACCAGGCCGAAGGTCAGGGCTGCTATAAAAAGGGTTCTTTTCATGGGTATTCCTTAACGCAAGAGGATAAATCGGAACAGTATCTTCAGAATTCCCTAATACTAATACCGTAGGCGGGGTTTTTTGCAACAAACTTGGAGAAGCCCTGGTTTCATGAATACATTCATACTAAAACGGTGTTTGCAGTAACGGCAACGTCATTTGATGCCGTTGCTGTTATAGGATTTCCGACACGTTGCCGGAAGGTAAAAATACAACACATAAAGGAAACTCTGCACAACCCTTTTCTGGATTGCTTCGTCGCTTTGATCCTCGCAATGACTGAGCAGGAAGGTCAATGGATTCAACCAATACCGTCATTGCAAGCGAAGCAATCCAGTGTTGGGGTTATGCAGGGGTTCCTAAAAATAACATTCTCCCTTGCGTTAAGCATCTGGACAAGGCATTCTCAAATAAAAACGACGTCACAATACGTGACACGACCTGCTACAACATGGGCGCACCAAATTTAATGACGTTAACGTATTTGCGCTACCTTCTGGCTTTGGCTCGCGAAAAGCACTTTGGCCGTGCGGCAGAGAGATGCCGTGTTTCGCAACCCACACTGTCCGTTGCAATCAAGAAGCTCGAAGAAGAACTCGGCATTCTGCTTTTCGAGCGCGCCGCCAGCGAGGTCAGAATTACGGAAGCTGGCCGGCACATCGTGACCCAGGCCGAAAAGGTGCTGACCGCTGTCAACCACATCCATGAGATTGCCGCCGCCGGTAAAGATCCGCTCGTCGGGTCGTTTCGCATGGGGGCAATCTACACCATAGGGCCATATCTGCTGCCGCACTTGATCCCTAAGGTGCACCAGCGTGCGCCGCGCATGCCGCTCGTCATCCAGGAAAATTACACGGCTCATCTGGCCGAAGCGCTCAAGCGCGGCGAACTGGATGTCATCATCATTAGTTTGCCGTTCACCGAGCCGGGCATCGTTACACAGCCATTGTATGATGAGCCTTTCCGTGTGTTGTTGCCTGCCCAGCACCCGTGGGTCAAAAAAAAGGAAATCACCCCGGAGATGCTCGCTGACGAACAGCTGTTGCTACTTGGCGCAGGCAACTGTTTCCGCGACCAGGTTCTGGAAGTTTGCCCGGAGTGCCAAAGTGTCAGCGACCTGCAACGCACGCTCGAAGGCAGTTCGCTGGAAACCATTCGTCATATGGTTTCCACCGGCCTCGGCGTAACGGTGCTGCCAAGCACTGCGGCGGACGGGCTTGAAGCCAATAATCCGTTGCTGAAAGTTCGTCCCTTTGCCCATCCCGAACCCGTACGCCGGATAGCCTTGGCATGGCGGGTGACTTACCCGCGCGGGGGAGTGGTCGACATGCTGCGCATGGCAATTTTGAGCAGTTCTCTGCCTGGGGTGCATCCAATCGGATCCACGTCGACTCGTAAAGAGGCATCGTGCAAGTTGCCGGAGCTTCAATCCCCATAATGCGCGTGAGCGGCGCGGCTTAAAGCACGGTAAACGTCATGGAAGCGAAGGCTTTTTTGGGCCGTCCTGAGAGATTACCGGCTAAGGAGTCGGGGTGGCTCAAAATTGGATAAATATGTGAAAAAATCCCTCCTTCGGCGAGTGACAGCGGTGTAACGTAATAACTTGTACAGTTTCCACCGTCATGTTGAGCAGCGCTTGGAATTGACGAGTGTATAACTGTTTAAAATAAGCAAATCAACTATTGAGAGGGAAGCTCATGCAAGGCGTTGTTCGCCAGCCCAACGGCGTCTGTGTCGTTGACTCGGGCTACGGCAGTCCGTCGAAAGCGGCAAGCGTATATTTTGTCATCGACCACGGTCGGGTAGCAATCATCAATACCGGCAGTAACGCGTCGGTTCCGCATATTCTTTCTGCGCTTGCCGGCTTGAACGTCGTCCCCGAAGCCGTCGAATGGGTGATTCTTACCGATCTGTATTCCGACCATGCCGGATGCGTGTGCAGTCTGATGTGCGCTTTGCCACGCGCCCATATGATCGTTCATCCGGGCGCCATGAGCTATCTGGCGCACCCGACGCAATTCTGGGAAAGAATCATCAAGACGTTCGGTCTGGATCAATCTTTCCGCCTGTATGGCCGTCTGGCGCCAGTAGATAGAGAGCACGTCATTCCTTCCTACGACGGCATGGAATTGCCCCTTGGCAACCGCGCGTTGAAGCTTCTCCATACGCCCGGCCACAGCCGACATCACATCGTGGTATGGGACGAACGCACGAACACATTCTTTGCTGGCGATTCATTCGGGATTTCATACCGCGAATTCGATGTCAGCAAACGTTCTTTTGTCTTTCCGTCCTCTCCGCCCGCGCAGTACGACCCCGTGGCGATGATAGAGTCCATCGCCCGCATGCTTGCCTATGAACCGGAGGCAATGTACCTCGCCCGCTACGGGAAGGTCACGGGCATCGAGCGCTTGGCAAACGACCTGTTCCGCCTGATCCATGCTCAGGTAGCGATTGCGCAGGCAGCGCGCGGCAACGGGCTTGTACGCCACACCGAGATTCTTTCCGGCCTGGAAGGACTCGTGCGCGAAGAAAGAGCCCGGCAGCAATGGGCGCTCAACGAAGAAATCTCGCTCAACCTGCTGCGGCCCGATCTCTGCCTCAATGCGCAAGGACTAGAAACATGGCTGGATCGCCTCCACGAAAAACAGGCGATAGAGGGAACGGAAGAAATGAATCTGGCGCACGCCGTTGCGGCCTGAAGCCGGTTTGGCCCTGCAAAACACTGGATACGCGGTAAGATCACGACAGTTGTCGAGGAGTCGCCCCGGTTTGACGGCCGGGGGTTCTTCGACATGTGTTTACTCGTTTTCCTGCCGTGCCCAATCATTCCTTTACTCCCCCTGGTGTCGATTCCGAACGTCGCTTCGGCGGTCTCGAACGCCTGTATGGCGAAGGGACGGTCACGCGCCTCGCGGCAGCGCGGGTGGCGGTGGTTGGAATCGGCGGTGTGGGCTGTTGGGTAGCCGAGGCGCTGGCGCGTAGCGGCGTAGGCATGCTCAAACTGATTGATCCCGACAACCTCGTCGAGTCCAACATCAACCGACAAATCCACGCTCTCGACGGCACGCTTGGACAGGCCAAGGTCACAGCAATGGCCGCACGGATTTGTAGCATCCACCCACAGTGCCGCATCGAGACGGTGGAAGATTTTCTGACACCGGAAAATGCCGCAGCGCTGCTATGCGGCATCGACCTCGTGGTCGATGCCATTGACGATGTGCGCGCCAAGGCCGCTATTGCCATTCATTGCCGTCAGGCACGCCTGCCGCTGCTGATGGCGGGCGGGGCAGGCGGCAAAACCGACCCGCAACGGATACGGGTTGAAGATATCGCGCACACGACGCAAGACCCTCTGCTCTCCAAGGTCAGGGCGCGGCTACGCCGCGAGCATGGTTTTACACGCGAACCCGGTAAGAAATTCGGTATTGAAGTCGTGACTTCAAACGAACCTTTGCGGCGGCCACCGGCATGTGACACAGGGCCACAGGGACTGTCGTGCGCCGGTTATGGCTCCAGCATGGCGATGACGGCCAGCATCGGGCTGTTTATTGCGGCGCGGGCACTTGAGATACTGTTGCGGCTCACACGAGCGGAGAGGAAGCAGGCGTCACGGGAGTAGGCGGAGTAGCAGGAGGATGGGGGCGGTGGCCTCCGCCTTCCGGTATTTTGAACCCACGTGGAGGCGGCCTGAAAGGTTCAATCTCATATACCTTACCATGCATCTTGCAATCGGCAACTACTTTTTCGGCCCGCTCTGTATAGTCGTCAAATCCATCCCCGTTTTTTTTTCCTTCCACTCCAATCATGTCCCGGTCGGGATCGAGGGGGATGCTGCGCGAATACATCAGGGAGCGGGCATTGTAAAAATCCTGCGCTGCCGCTTTGGGATCGCCTCCCATCCAGCGATAGAGCATCTTGGCTTCACGCCAATAAACAACGACTTCTTTTTTCACGAAGCCCTTCTTCTTTCCTTGGCGTGGGAATTCGTAACCCACGGCGCAAAGATGATTTTTCGTCTTGAAGCTATCGTCATTTCTGCCGACGATCAGGTTTTTGATCTCGATTTCGATAATGCTGAAAATATCTTCCTGTTCGAAATCGAAATGCCTGACAGGATAAGGCTGGCTGAAAATGAGAGAGGAGAAGTCTTCCTGCTCTGCCTGTACCGGCCCCGCGTCCGCTACCTCTTCCATGTCATGTTCTGCATGCTCGTCCAGCGGCTCCGGAACGTTCCATTCTTTCAGGCCCCCATGCAGCAGGATAGAAATCAGGAACAGCAACGCGAAAATCGAAAGCAGTCTCATTCAATCCTCATCAATCTGCCCCATCCCGACCGTACGGCTGATCAGCCTGGAACGGCGCTGCTCTTGCCGATCCGATACTATTATTTTAGCTTTGGGCGGCGGAAAGTCCAATGATGGAGCATTTTCGATTTAAATCTGTACATTCGTTTCCTTCTCCCGCTTGCGGGCGTGGGTACCCCGAAGTGCGCTTCCATCCGTATTGTGCGGCAATTTCGGCAGTTTCAAGGTGTTGATTTCCACGAGGTCGGTGTAATTTTTCTGAGCCAGGTTGTGGCCCGAGTCCGATTATTTGAAACGACGTGAGTTTATAGGTTGGGATGAGCGAAGCGAATCTCAACGTTGCCACCATATTTTTCCGATGACGTTGGGTTTCGCTGCGCTCACCCCAACCTATGCGAACCGACCGTGCGTCGACCCACATGACGTCTACCCTGGCAGCATATGCAACATATTGATATACATCAAAAGATTGGGCTAGTTTACGTAGTTATACTAAAGCCGCTTTGTCCGGTGCGAAAAATTTCGCAAGTAAGACGTTTTGTGTATCCAATGAGGAGAATTAATGATGAACCGCTCAACCACCGCCGCCTTAGCGCTGTCCTTTGCCGCTGTTATGGGTAGTGTTCCGGCATTTGCTTTTACGACCGCTGATGGTGTTTATGACTTCATAGGGATTCATAATGATGGCTCCCATGAAGGCGTCTTTCGTTTTTATGATAAAGAACTTGGCGGAAGCTACCTTCCGGTCAGTGATGAGGAATTCGGAGGACTTTATGTTAGGCGCTATTTCACAGACCCTTCAGAGACAATAATAGCTCTTGAGACGAACATCAACAGAAATAGCCCGTATCATGATCCAGCGCTTGGGACAAGTATGTATTCTGTCGATGGCGAAAATCTGGATGCAATACCGCGTAACGGATATGGCATTTTTGACTTCCAAAACTCATTTGTTTATTACTCCGATGGCACTAGCCAGTCATTGACTTCAGTCATTGAAAACGATGCTATATTCGCTTGGCTCGATGAAGGTGATGTCTCTGTGCTCCGGTGGATCAAGGTCGGCGCTGAAGTTACCGGTTTCACCCTTGCCTACAACCTCAACACTATTCCCGAACCCGAAACCTGGGCCATGCTGTTGGCCGGTCTGGGCATTGTCGGCATCATCACGCGCAAGCGGCAGGCTACGGCGTAAAGCAGCAAGCGTAGCCAGGAGTGAATCGTAGGCGGATAAGGCCGAAGGCCGCCATCCGCCGGTCGTAGCCCTCTGACGCGAAGCGTCACAATTCCTCATTTCATATTGCGATGCTCTCGCATCGGGCGGTACAACCGTCGGATGGCGACGCTTTGCGGCTTGCCCAACCTACAGTCATATCTGATATGCATGCCCCCTCTTCCGCAAGCGGGACAGGAATAAAGGTTTCATTTTTTACTTTACAATGGTCACCTTACCCTGAGCGTTTCCTTTTCCCCAAATGCCTTGTGAACGCCTGTTGTTTGAGACCAAATACTGCCCGCCGCAGAGTTTTGCCTCTCGCGTGGCAGAGATGCCGCGCCCGTTAGTGTTTACCAATGGCTGCTTCGACATCCTCCATCGCGGGCATGTGACTTATCTTTCCCGCGCGCGCGCGCTGGGCGCCTCGCTCGTGGTGGCGCTCAATAGCGACGATTCGGTGAGAATGCTTGGCAAGGGGGAGGGCCGCCCGCTGAACCCGCTGGAAGACCGTATGGCGTTAATTGCCGCGTTGGAGAGCGTCGGCCTTGTGACCTGGTTCGCAGAGGAGACACCGCTCGGCCGGATCATCGAGTCCCGCCCTGATGTGCTGGTAAAAGGGGGGGATTGGGCCATTGATGCCATCGTTGGTGCAGCCGAAGTGCTTGCCTGGGGCGGCAGTGTGCATTCGATTCCGTTCGAATTCGCGCGTTCGACTACCGGGCTTGTCGAACGTATCCGTAACATGCGTGCCTGCCACGGATGAGCCGCGACGCTCACGATATCCTCGCGCGCGTTTTCGGCTACAACGCTTTTCACGGCGATCAGCAGGCAATCATCGGGCATGTCGCCGCCGGGGGCGACGCGCTGGTGCTGATGCCTACGGGGGGCGGCAAGTCGCTGTGTTATCAGGTTCCTGCTTTGATGCGGCCTGGAACGGCTATCGTGGTTTCGCCATTGATTGCGCTCATGCACAATCAGGTAAGCGCGCTTCGGGAAGCGGGCGTGGCGGCGGAATATCTTAATTCCAGTCTCGATCTGGAATCCGCGAAAGCCACCGAGCGGGCGCTACGCGCGGGCAAACTCGACCTTCTTTATGTCGCGCCTGAGCGCTTGATGACGCCCCGGTTCCTCGATCTGCTCGACCACCTGCGCGATACTGAACAGCTCGCGCTGTTTGCCATCGATGAAGCGCATTGCGTTTCACAATGGGGGCACGATTTCCGTCCCGAATATCTGCAATTGTCGATCCTGCCGGAACGCTATCCGGCCATTCCGCGCATCGCGCTCACCGCCACTGCCGACCGGCAGACTCGTGATGAAATCATCCAACGGCTGCACCTGGGCATGGCACGGTGTTTCATTTCCAGTTTCGACCGCCCCAATATTTGTTACACGATCGTCGAGAAAGCCGACCCGCGCCGCCAGTTGCTCAATTTCATCCGCAACGAAATTCATTCCCGGTTCACGCGTACGGCGGGGATCGTCTATTGCCTCTCAAGGCGTAAAGTGGAAGAAACCGCCGCGTGGCTACAGGAGCACGGCATCGCGGCGCTGCCTTATCATGCGGGGCTGCCTACGGAGATTCGGGCGGCGCACCAGGGGCGTTTTCTGCGTGAAGATGGCCTGGTGATGGTGGCAACGATTGCGTTCGGCATGGGGATCGACAAACCGGACGTGCGTTTCGTAGCGCATCTCGACCTGCCCCGCTCGATCGAGGGCTATTACCAGGAAACAGGCCGGGCGGGCCGCGATGGTTTACCAGCACAGGCATGGATGGCCTGGAGCGCGGGGGACGTGGTTCAGTTGCGCCGAATGATCGACTCGGGTGAAGGTGAAGCCGGTATGGATTACGAGACTTACCGGCGGTTCGCCCGCAACCGGCTCGATGCACTCGTGGGGCTGGCCGAGACCACGGCCTGCCGCCGCCGGCAGTTGCTCGCCTATTTCGGCGAAGAGACTGCTGCGCCTTGCGGCAATTGCGACAATTGTGCCGATCCTCCTCAGACTTGGGATGCCACTGAAGCTGCGCGCAAGGCTTTGTCCTGTGTGTATCGTACTGGTCAGCGTTACGGGGCCGGCCACCTGATCGACGTGCTGCGCGGTGAACTGACCGACAAGGTGCGGGAGAAGGAGCACGAGAGACTGAGTACTTTCGGCATCGGCAGTGATCTCGATGAGAAACGCTGGCGTATGGTCTTCCGGCAGCTCGTGGCACATGATTTCGTCTGTGTCGATCATGAACGCTATAACGCGCTGGCGCTCACCGAAACTGCCCGCCCACTGTTGCGGGGCGAGGCCGGCCTTTTTGTCAGGTTGCCAGCAGGGAAACTTCACAGGTCGAAAAGGCAGCGCGCAATGCGGGAACGCAGCATCCCAGGCGGTGTGCCTGCCACGCTCTTCGAACGCCTACGGGTCTGGCGCGCAAATACTGCCCAGGATCGCAATGTGCCGGCTTATGTCATTTTCCATGATGCTACCCTGCGCGACATCGCCATCGCCTATCCAGCGACGCTGGACGATCTGCACCAGATATCGGGAATCGGCGAACACAAGCTGGAAGCCTACGGCAAGGAGATACTGGGGATCGTTGCAGCCTGCAGGTAAGCGCAGGGGACGTCAGACGCAAAGCGTTGCTGACTTTATGGCCTCCCTCTTGAGGGAGGCCACAGACTGCTGACAAAGTCTCTGCGCATGAATGGCAGGGCGATTGTACCTGTTTGGCATATACTGTATAGGTTGGGGTGCGCGAAGCAAACCCCAACGTACAGTGGCAAAGGGGTGGCGGCAACGTTGGGGTTCTATATGAACGCCTCCCTTTGTGCAAGCCTTTGCATGTTTTAACCGACAGGATAGGTT
>Ga0123354_10000932_pt1 | contig 32931 bp, 17 predicted proteins | sample TergutLab28metaG_2_FD_97872 | JGI IMG/M metagenome (GOLD analysis project Ga0123354, IMG submission 97872) | Labiotermes labralis P4 segment gut microbial communities from Petit-Saut dam, French Guiana - Lab288 P4 | ecosystem: Host-associated > Arthropoda: Insects > Digestive system > Gut ... | reverse complement strand
GGGGGGCCCCACCCCAAAAAGGAGGTAAACCCCCTCCCTGCCCCAGGGGAAAGGACAAGAAAGCCCAAAGGGGGGGGGGGGGGGGGGGGGGGGAACATATAGAATCCAGTTTAGTGTTGAATTAAATGACAAGATAGTGTTATCATATGGTCTGGTGTATACTGTAATGTCTCACCATAAGATTTTCACAATCATGAAATATTTTCACAGCTACTGAAATTGGATGTATCCTATGGAATAACATGATAGAAAGCTTTAAGGTTACATGGTATGAGGCTGAGAGATGGATGCGGTAGGCTCAGGAGTGTCGAGTGGTGGATTATTATATTAATAGTATTGAAAATTGGGGGTCAGTGAACAGCCTGAGAAACATCATATTACATCATCTGTGAATTATTTGGGTTTTGTTGTGAATTCGTAGAAGATATTTTAGACGAGGTATATTGACTTCAGACTGATTGTGTAAGTTCCCAAAATGACAGATAAGAACAGCTTATTCTGAGACATTTCAATTTAAAACATTGGTTGCATAAGACATAGACTGTTTCACTTTCAGGCAGTTTTACTGTTGAAATTTCATCAGGTGCTGCTTGACAATTAAAATTGAAAAAAAGGCAGTTACTCCATTACCTAAGCATCATACCACAAATTTCTTTAGAGGTGGAAGGGGGTCACATAACAAAATATTGCATCCTGTTACCTGATTGATGTTAGTGGTTACCTTTACCCTCTGGTCAGTCTAGCCCATCACCCACTGGACAAGAAAATCATTGGATCTCAGAAACCATCCAATCATTATGCTAGTTTTTGTAACATGTTTGGGCCACTAAAAGGACTAGTGTTGACACTGCAATCTATGCTCAATTCTTATGTTTGACTCTAGCACTGTTGCTAGGAATGGAAAAAATGCAAAGTATCTAGGTAGCAGCTTACAATTTTTGGCACACTGAATTTACATTATGCACAGGCAAATAATTCTGTTTCTGTCATTTGCATATGAATTCAGAACATGGTAGGAACTGTGCATGCATAGAGCAGGGATGGCACTAGTGTATGCATGCACGAAACGTATGCAAGTGCTTATGTGTTCAGAGGGCAAGTATGTCTCCATGTAAAGTGGTTGTTAAAGTTGCAGAATGTGAAAGAAAATTGACGTGGACTGGTAGTTTTTCATAAAACTGTCCAATATGAAATTTGATGGAATAGTTCTGGCACTGTTATATATGGGTGTGTGCGAAATGCTTGGACAAACTTCAGGAATGAATTCCCCTCACCAGAGAAGGAAAAAACTTTGTATCAATATATGTCTCTGCAAACACTTATTGCCTGAAGCACCGCCCCTATAATCTCCTGACCTCAATCCTTTAGATTTTTATCTGTGGAGACACTTAAAAACTTCCATGTTCATCATCAATTGAAAATGAAGGGACATTTCTTATGCCTGCAAAACCATTAACAACCACCTTGGGACCTCTGAAGTAGTGCAACAGTCCTCAAACAGATGTGTCCCTTGTGTGCACTGATTCAAGTGAAGGACATTTTGAGAACGTGTTGTGAATTGTAGCTTGATAGAAATGACTCAATACTTAATAAATTTGGAACATGTATTATAAATGTATTTTGCCAGTTGTTAGTAAAATATTACTTATTCTGAATGAAGGCATCACGATGTGCTTGCAATTCAATTAACATTACACAGTATACATCAGCACAATCTTTTTTATGCTTAAGCAAGGCTACATGTTTCGACTAAAAGTTAGTCATCTTCAGGCCCTTACAACATTTTCGTTACCAGATGCTTTGCCCACTTTGGGATCCCATAGTGTTTACAATTGTAGAATACGTCTAGTTAAAACTTTCTAAAAAGGTTTTTGTTTATAAAGTATGTTATTTACAGATTGTGTCTAAACATTAAAATATTAAAAATTCTTCCTTAACAGTGCGTTTATTTTTAATATTCTGATGTTTAGACACAATCTGTAAATAACACACTTTACAAACAAAATCTTTTTAGAAAGTTTTAACTAGACGTATTCCACAATTGTAAACACTATGGGATCCCAAAGTGGGCAAAGCATCTGGTAACGAAAATGTTGTAAGGGCCTGAAGATGACTAACTTTTTAGTCGAAACGTGTAGCCTTGCTTAAGCATAAAAAAGATTGTACTGATGTATACTGTGTAGCGTTAATTGAAATATTACTTAGTTGAGGTATTTATTGTTAATTGTAGTCTTTAAATTGAACTCAAAATAACACTAATTTCCACGCGTATGTTCATATGAACATTTTTCTTTGTTGTGATGTGAATAACTCACCTTTCAAGTTTGTCTGAGCATTCTAGATACACATTGTATATTCAGTCCTAATAGGTAGTCTGAAGGGATTCTAATGCATCTAATGTCACACTGCCTGCCAGGAAATGATCCCTGGTTGTGTAGCGTCTACTGTGACAAGATGTTGAAACTAACAATCTGAGAATGAATATTTCTGTATTGGTCTTCGTGTTTCATTCAGTCAGCCGGTAATTTATTTGGTGACTTCCTTTTGTCTCCTGGACGTACAAATGTATTCTAAGATATTCAATGTGTATTTTTATTCATTCATAATACCCATAATGTTGCTGTGGCAGTTGCAGCTTCCTTTGCTGCCTATTCATAGCACGTTGAGGGTTTTCTCTCTACAGCTAATCCTGTCCTCATGTATGGGAACAGCAGTGCATGCCTCCACAACCATGCCTGCCTGGTTTTTGTAATTCTTCCCTATCATTTGAATGAGTTGTCCGTATACCCTCCTATAGTATGTAGCCACATTTGATGAAAATGACAAGACAAACAACTTGAGGAAAGTTTCCTTTCCTTTTGCACATTTTAATTGTACATCTTTTCAGTAAAATATTCTTGGGCTAGCAGCTGCTTCGGTTTGTTGAACGGCAAGTAAACTGACATTCCAAGGACCAGTCTTCGAAATCCCTGTGATGTGTCCACATATAAATAATTCCAAATAAAAGACATAAATTTATGTGGTGACCAAATTCAATAAAATTTTCTGAGACCAACAGCCGCATCAGTTGGTTGAATGGCAAATAAACCAACATTTTGAGGACTACTCGACACACCTGATGCAGTTTCTGGCGCAAGAAAATTTTATTTTATTTAGTCCCCATGTAAATTTATGTCTTTTATTTGGATTATTTGTATGTGGATGCATCGTTGGAATATTCAGTGTCTAACTCTCTGTTTGCCTTCATTGTCATATTAAGTGCTGGAAACCATTGCCCATTACATGATGTGTTTGAATACCTCTAAGGGCATGAAGTAATTAAACCATAGGCATTTTTTGCATATCATTTTCATCAAAGTAAAAACACATTAATTATATTTCTGTTTCTTAGTGATAATATAAAATACTTATAAATATGTGATAGCTGTGTGTTTAACTTCGTGTTATTTAAATTCAGTTCCTGTTGCATTACGATCTATATAAATTCTCTCCCATGTACTGCAGCTGAAAATTGATCCAACTAATAGTGCTAAAGAGTTATTGCAAGGTCTAGTAATAGCTTAACTGCGGTATTTTGCCTCAAAATATATATATATAACTATACTCCCAGTGTGCTGCAGTGCATGTTGATGTGCATTGTGATTCCTTTTATACATTATTCTTACCTCTGTCAATGGGTATGCAATATTATCGTTTGTTTATATGTTCTATTTACATGTATTAAACAATGTTATATACTTATACAATAAACCTACAAATGCACATAATATAATTTGATATTTTACAACCATAAAGAGCAATATAAAAAATCAAGTGGTTTTATCTGAATTTTTTTTTTTTTTACATTTATATGTACATATATTGATAAGCTGATGGTGGCCACAGTAGTGACCAAAACATGTCAGTGAAGAATAATAATATGTGATTGAACATATTTAAAAATGTGCAGTTGTTGGCTTATCATATAAGTATATGTGTGGTAGTACCATTTGGTATTTTGTGGCCATAGCCATGCAAAGAAGGAATTGTGAAGTTTAATACATTAGTTGAAGAAGTATGTACCCCTGTCCTGCATCTCTTCATGTAAATGTTATTAATATTACGTAGAAATTAACTTCAAATTCCATCTTTCATCTTTGATAACATTTATACTACTTCTGGATTATTAGTGCAGGATGGCTGTTCTCAAGTGAAACTAAATTCTGTCCACCTTCTAAGTATAAAACTAATATAAAATTGTCTTTGGAGATAGGAATATGGTTTGCAGATGGACAGGTAAGGGTAGGGAGTCAATGTGTTTGCACCCCTCTTCTAAACACAAGCCAGACAGTATTAAAGCAACATCCATTTCTCTTCAGTGAAGTACTCACTCCATGGTGCAGAGTCGTTCTTGAGCAGCTAACTGGTTTGCAGCTAGTCAAGAAATTCCCCATATTTCATGAAACCCAAAGGTTCATTACCACACTCACAAGTGTCCGCCACCTGTCTTCTCTTCAATGAAGTAGTTTTAAAAACTGAAATAATGGTAACGTCCCATTAATGTGGTCCCTGTAAATAGATAATTTATTTCATTATTATATGTTTATAGTTGTTCTATCAGAGTTATTATTTTTATATATATATTTTTAATGAAGCAGTTAATGCATTACAGTCATGGAAACTTCTCCACCTCCAATTTTGTATGGCTTATGAGAGAGATCAGCAAGATTACGTTAATAAGCCATCGAAGCCCAACCTCTAATATCTGATGTTACATATATGACAGAATAAATCCTACATTACAATTAGCTAAGATTTGTCAATTTGTAACTCAGTCAGTGACGTTATATAGCCAAATGTCTATGAACTTCCTAATTCAGTTTGGGCCTTTGAATTTGTCCAAATGGTTTGTGCATGTTTTTGAAGATCTGTGTCATTGTTATATCACCATCATTTGAGTAGCTGCAACTCATTTGTAATGTTCTATACTGGAAAGTGAAACTTTCACTAAGGTAGGATGGGTCTCATGTCTCAAGATATTTCAGAATGTATTATAAACCATGTCTGTGTTGTACACTCTACAGATCTTCTGTCTTTTTTATTCTGTAAACTCTTGACCTAGAGTTGGCAGAAGATCACAAATGGCTCAGTCTCCTGATCTTGGTATGACATCACACAAAGGATATGGGATTATGTGTGGAATATTATTAATAAATCCAGAACAGCATTTTAACTATGAAAACTTGCGAGTAAAAAAAAAAGACAAGGGACTTGTACTGAATGAAGTTTAAGTATTTCTTGTTCATTTTAATGTTAACCTTTTAAACGCCGAGTCAAATCCCGTCTGCCATCTGCTAGCATTATTAGGAGCTCACCATATTCTCCACGTTAGCAGGATAAGGGTTAATATAAATATGCGTCATAAATTATTTGTTGAAATGGCTTCATAGGTGCAGGATAACACAATTACGGCCCTCCTGTACCTCTTCATTTTGCAGCGGAACACTTACTCAAATATCTAGTCCTGTGATTGTAAAATTTTATTTTCATTCTTCTGTACAAGTATGTTACAGTTTGGAAACTTTATATGTTGGTGAGTCATAAATTGTGATCTGTTGTCATATGAGGCTGTTAATATTGATGTTGTGTCACTCAGGTCCAAGCAATCGTCGATCACCATCACAATGTTGATGTGAAGACAGCTACAAAAGTACGTTTCCAGGAACCAGGGAAGGAAGGAAAGGAAGGCATTGCAGAAGAAGTGGAGGATTCAAATGAACAGGAACCAAAAGTGGTAAAAGTGTGATACCTATAAATCTTGTTGTAGCACCGTGCATTTTTGTAAAATCACTAAAAATTTATCAACCAACGAATGCACATGTAATTTCACATAAAACACTTTTGAAACACTTTAAAACACTCAGACATGTTTCGATCGTATGCTGAGTGATGAGAGACTCTCGTCACTCAGCATAAGATGCACACCTAGCCACTGCTCCACAACACCTTCCTACACAACATGATATGCTGCCACAACACCTCGCTTGCAAATACCAATTGAATTGTGAATACTATAATATAACATTAGCAAGGAACTAAGCTCCCTGATGATGATCTGACAAGATCAAAACATGTCAGAGTGTTTTAAAGTGTTTTAAAAGTGTTTTATGTGAAATTATATGCACATTCATTGGTTGATAAATTTTAGTGATTTTGTAATACCTATGTATAGCAAAGTGCTAGGAATATAGGTGTTATGTCTGTTTATGAAGAACATTACTTGAGCTGAAACTCAGAAGACAAGCTCTGACTTTAATGGCTTTTCAGTTCTTCATCTTCTTATTAGATTCAGATCCCATGCCATGTTGACTGTCTACTAGTGTGGTCAGGATGGAACTCCATCCTGACCGCGCTAGCAGACGCCAACAGAACTAGTGTGACAGATACGTGCTGCGTGTATGCAATATTGAGATACTCCTGATGATGGACAGTGGAGCTGTCTGAAACATGTAGAGTACTTTATCAAATAAATCTGAGAATTAGTGCATCGCGTTGGCTTATATTATAAGATCTCGCTGGACATTAAGGTCCAATATTGTTTACTTAGTACAGCAATCCCCCATCCAAGGTTAGTGGAAGTGATTGCACTGTGATGGGCAAAACTTTGTTTTGCTAACTTCTATTGAGAGAAGTAAGGTTATTTGAAGGTAGACAGTTAAGCTCCCCCTCTCCCACCTCAACCCTCACATCACTTAAAATACGCACATTTTAAGCTTAAAGATGTACACAGTGCTGGGGTAGTTGACACAACTAGCTTATGTGGTGGATGAATAACCAACCGTGTCTGTCCACGTGTATTTAAATTTTTGAGCACTTTCTTCCTCCAGTAGATGCAATTATTCTGAACCACGTGTCGCTCATTTGCGACAAGTGTCACAACTCAAAATTTGGCATTTTAGAGTTATTGGTATAGAAAGAAACGTGTGCAGATGCACTTTTAACAGGTATAGTGTCATAATGCACTTTGCAAAACTCACCGCTGGAGATCAGTTGTGACGTCGTTGCACTCATAGTGAATTATAGCACTTCAAAACCTTTAAAAGTTTCTCCTGAAAACATCACAGATTTTGAGTTGTGACACTTTTGTCGCAAATGGGCGACGTAATCATTGACCCACTTGGCTGAACTGCATTGGACCAGGGTTTATTGTACTGGACTACCAACACGATTGGCTAATTGTCTATTAAAATTATTAATGGTGAACAGCTGTTCCTGTTACTTTATATGTTGTATTTAATCACTGTTCAACTGCAGTCCCAATGAGCATTCATGTCATCTGAAATGTGACGGTGTTGGTGGGTGAGTGATTCTTGACATATCAAAGGTTAACAGTGTCTTCATCTTGAAGGGTTTTTTTTTTTTGAAGGGAGCCATCCTGTTGTGTACCATCAATTATTTATTATATTAGTACCATCAATACACAACGTATGCAAAGACCAGATGTATTAGCACAACTGGGCTATGTCTGGCTTTTTATCTTATGTAGTCTTGTTCCGCAACTTGTAATTTCGTGATGGCTGTCTCTGCTTCTATTGCTATGTTTTTTATGCAGTTTTTCCGTTTGTAACTGAGGTTGTACTTTAGGCCTTTATTTAACAGATTAAGTTCCTCTGGGGAGAAAGTGATGTTCGTTTGGTTTACTACCCAGGGATGGAAGCTCTTGTGTTGTTTGGAGGGGGGGGGTGTTTGTGTTCCCTCTAGTCTTTCTAGTTTTTGGTAGATAATTTTATATTTCTTGTCCATTTCAATGTTTATTGTTTCTTGTACTGAGTCAAGGATGAGGTACCATAAGTTACCCCATTCCTGGGCTACTTTGAGATGTGCGTGCCACAGATATAGCCCAGTTGTACTAATACATCTGGTCTTTGCGTATGTTGTGTATTGACGGTACTAGTATAATAAATAATTCAAGGGCCAAGCTTGACCCTTGAAGATGATGGCACTCTATTTCTTTGACAAATTAGAAACCACTCACCTGAATCATCAATTATAACACTCTGTGAACCTCAAGTATAATACTTCACTTTAAACTTCATATGTCTCTGATTCCAGCATGCTGAAGAGAATACCATCATGTACAAAGGTGGTGATGGTGAAGATGATGGCAATGCAGTTAATTCAGAGTCGCAGCACAAAGATGATACCAAACCAACAGTTGACTCCAATTCCATGGACACTCCCAATAACATAGACTCTGATAAATCCAATAAGATGCCCGAAATAACACCGTGAGTGTCACTGCTTACTTAAGACCAGACTAGCTTCCGTTTCAGATATTCAGTAGCTGAAATAACTTACCTCACAATTATTTGCCAATACAATAACTTCCCTAAAAGATATTTTAATTGATACGTTGAAGATAAGGATATCACTTATTTGCAACAAGAGTAGGGGATGAAACATGAAAGGATAGCGTCAGATATCTTGCTTTATTTATTTCATTAGGAGATTTTAGAATTTTCTCCATGTTTATAAATTAATGTATGAAGTATCCAGTTTCATTCTCTTTGGACCCTTAGTCCTGTAAGTAAATTTTCCTTCCCTTCTGATAATATTTGTTTGATTTCAGAGACGAAGGCACAGTCCGGCGAATGCACACAGCGGTGAAATTAAATGAGGTTATAGTAAACAAATCCCACGAGGCTCAGCTTGTGATTCTGAACCTTCCTGGTCCTCCAAGAGATACCAAAATTGAGCGCGAGTCCAACTGTATCCTTTCTTTGATTACGTATAAGTTCTTGTATCATGCATGTGTTTTATATATTTTTTATATAAATTCTGCAATTTGTAGCATGGTTTATCCATGTACGAGTATGTACATTTTTTTTATGTTTTGCTGACTGTGCATCTCAGTATAATCTTAGTAATTAACCAACTTAATGCACAAAATTCTTGTTTTATAGTAAGTTTATTATATGCCTCTACATGTTTCGAGCACCATGTGCTCATCATCAGAGGTCAAAATTGTATTATGCAGCATCTGGTATCATCATACCTGTAGGTGGCCGTCCGGTGCACAGGTTGAGAGAGGACTCCTCTCGCAACCTGTGCACGGGACGGTGGACTCCTCTCTAAACCTGTGCACCGGACGACCACCTACAGTCATAATAATACCAGATGCTGTATAATACAATTTGGACCTCTTGATGATGAGCACAACAGTGCTTGAAACATGTAGAGGCATATAATAAACTTATTATAAAACAAGAATTTGTGCATTAAGTTGGTTAATTACTGAGAGTATGTACATGTTTATCTCTGCAACTACTTTGTGCGCTTCAGTGTTAACCCTTTAAACGCCAAGTTAAATCCCATCTGCCATTTGCTGGCATTATTATGAACTCACCCTATTCTCCACGTTAGCGGGATAAGGGTTAAGTCTCCACTTCCTTCAATCCTTTCAATTCCAGATATTTTCGCCCAAATACTTTATTTTAATTGACTTGCAATAGAATTTCTTTCATGAAGTGGTCTCAATAAAGAATTTGTTTCCTTCACTTCATTTACTCTCAGACATGGAATTCCTAGAGGTATTGACAGAAGGTCTGGAACGAGTGCTGATGGTACGAGGAGGTGGCCGAGAAGTAATAACCATCTACTCGTGAAGACACTTCGCGATTTCATTCCCCCACCCTCATCACTGTGTGTTACATCTACATATTGTGCGGCATCATGTTTACTTACACATGCATGACAAAAACTTGTGCATTGAATGGAGTCTTCAGGTTTACAGCATTTTACAATTTTTAGGTTCTCATAATAATGTAACTGAGGGTTGTTTTTTTGGGATATGACACTCAGTCTGTGGGTGATCAGACCACCCAATAATGCAGTTCTGTTTACATATTTTAAATTGTATTATAGCAATCTACGTGGAGTACAAATTTGTGTTATGCAAGTTACTGTAAATATTTATCATATTTCTGTATCTTGTTACAGTTAGTAATCTTTGCAGTTGTAACTGTTGCACAAATAGGCCTATAGTGAAACTCGCTTAAGATATCCCCGCATAAAGAATGTTCCCATCTAAGAAGTTGGAATAATTTACTAGTGAAATTTTCCCGCGTGATTAACATTTCAGTCACCCTCTTGATACATTAGCTGATTAAAAGAATTTCCCACTTACAAAGTCTGAAAATTACACAATGCAATATATTTCTCATCACTCAGTACGTTTTTCACATCAGAATCATCAAATTTCCCATATTTTCAAGTTATGACCAATACACTGTGACCGAATAACGCTCGCTTCATCGTCGACCAGGTCGTTTCCACCACAGATTAGAAGTATTGATAATTAAGGCAGTGGAAACTTGTAGTGGGCAATTATATCACATTCTGACTGATTTGCCTCGTGCGTTTCACGTCGTGATACAAAGTTTTGGCCTGCCTATTGGAATGGAGTTGATGGACTTTGTTGTTGTTGTTATTGTTGTTTAACTTTAATTTCAACAATATGAAGTAATCTGCTTGCAAAATGTATACCCTTTTTTGTTTTCCATTAAAATTGTGCGTGTGTACAGTTTTCCTACTGTAGAACCCTAAATTACTGGACATGTGATCAGCAAGGTACAATATACAGAATAGACACAAAAGGTAACTCCTCCCTGTTTAGAAAAAGCTGGGTAGAAAGAATCATTTGAGTACTTTGCTTTTATGTGAACTTAAAATACAAGACTCTGCACAGTCTGCATGTGAAAAGCTGAGATGAAAAACGGTAATATTGTATGGTAGGATCGGTCTTTGTGGAATAGGTCTGGCAGGGACGGCTGTTCATATACGATATTTGCTTGTGAAAGTATCTCCTTTGCTAGAATGTGTCAAAATGTGTTACAAGATGTGTTTTAATTGTTAAAAAAAATCAGTTAATGCTGAATGTATATGAATAATATTTTAGTGAAGGGGATTTCAGTTCAAATAGAGAACCGCTTAATAGGCCACATTTGTTTAGTCTGTCTAGAACCGTCTTAAGAGAGTTTCACTGTGTGTGGGAACAATGTAGTGTGGGCAAAGTTGTGGAGAAGAATAAGTTTTACAAACTTCCATATTGGAACTGTTAATACCAGTAGTGCTGCAGATAGGTAAAACTGTACGATACTTCTTCATCTCCACAAGGTTATTAATAGTGAAAGAAATGGGTCTTTTTAAAATAGAGATTGAAAAAAAGAAACAAATGTTATGAAAAAGTGATTTTGTCATCAGAATTGAGTGTGGTGATGGCCGCACATAATAATCATCAGACGATCTCTTGAAAACGTCTTAGGTTCATAAGCATCTCATTACCTTCTCCCATCTCTTGTCTGATAGAAAGTAACAGGAAACCAGCTCACTTTTTCTACACTGTGTAAATTCATCATAAAGTTTGTTCATGTTTATAAATAGTATTGTCATGTGTCCAGTGTGATAGAACGTAGACTAAATACATCTATTTCTCATCAGCTTCGTTACAAACCAGGCAAATAGGATTTAAAAACACAGTCTCTAACAGTAATGTTTTACGAGTAATATATTTCGGTCGTCAGTGGATTTATTCTGTTTGCTGTATTCATAAGGAAATAACATACACACAGTTGGATGATGGAGTTGGACAGAATTATATACAGAGTAAAATATTTTAAAAGAAATGCACATCCAAATGTTAAGAATAAGAAAACTCTCATTCACAGTGTTAGCATGGATATAAGACATACTGCAAATGGCATTGAGGTGGTCATGGCACAGTAGTAGTAGTAGTAGTCGTATGGGCATAAGAAAGTCAGTGGATCGCTTGTACTTGTATTTAATTAGCTAAATGGCACTGATGCGCTGTCAGAGTGATGATAATGGACTTAAAGAGAATTTCTGATAAGGCAAGATTTGTTAAGTTTGTAGAAGGCCACGTGTGCGTTCGAGTACCTCAGAATCAAACTGATATAAGACACAAAACACTGGTTTTGAGAAAAAAAGATTTTTAACCCTTTGACGCCAGAATTAAATCCCCCCTCCCCCGTCCACTTTAGTGGCCATTCGGCTATTTAAAGGGCTCACTGCACGACATATACATATATATATGTCGTTAGGCGGCTAAGGGTTAATGTTCAAATTAAAATAATTACTTAATTAGAACTAGGAAATAATATTTCATTGTCACTCTTTATAGCCCCTATTAACTTTACAGATTCTGTTACGTCTCTGGTATAAAGTGTTTAATGAAACAGTAGTGCCTAGAATCTGTAGTAATAGATATGTGTTACATAATATGTTAAAGATTTCTACAGTCGTAACAGTAGTTGCTGTTATTGCACGAGCAGACATTACATAATAATGTAATGGTCACACATGTTGGAGTCACCCATATAAAACAAATTCTGCATTCTTAACAATTTTTCACTGCTTAGGCTTCTGTCTGAGAGGGCATCCCACTTCTTGTTTTATCATTAGCAAGAAGTTACCTTGAAATATGCGTGGAAATACAGAATAAGTCACCGTCTGTTACATTCACAGCCCCATCTGATTGAAATATTTCTTCATTTCCTCTGTCATCATCTTTTTTGACATCGGCAGCTTGTCTCATTTCGCCGTTGCCCTCTTCAATGTGTTGTGGTCCTTCTCACTATATGACCCTTATCCTTCAAGTCATCAAAGAACTAATTATGTGAATAAAACGGACCAGCAGTCACAATCATGGCATTGTTATTCTTGCTACATTTTGTGACTGATACGCAAGTTATCATCCTCCACCAGTTTCAAAACACATGGAAGAAAATAATACTTTTAAACAAAAGCTTATTAATAAATATATAAATATTTTAGCTCTCTATTTGTACATGACAGTATTTCTTATGTTCATTTAGCTGAATCTTTATATAATGATATTAAATCAGATGATTGGCTGTGAGACCCACACAGCTTCATGTTCAATGGGTACCAGGCCTGATTCCCTGGGAGTAAAGTGCCTGGGACATGGTTTTGACCAAATTTAGTGCCAAGGCTAAAGAAAGAGTAGATCTATACTTGTATGCCCCCTCTCAGCCTTCGTGGCCTGTTCCAGAGCATATTTTATTTCATTAGACATTAAAATAATGTGTTAAAATACGTCATATAATAGATGTTGCACTGAAGTACTGCTTATGTTGCTTTTCTGTAGATGAAAAGTGCTATTATAGAACAGAAAATTGCATTAATGTTTTTTTTTTTAATAGTTCTATCACTTTGCTTCTGGGATCCTAATTCACACTGGCAAATCATGATAACTTGTTGAAAAGAATACTGCATTATTAAGAGTTGGTAAAGAAATTGGTCTTATATCTAGTTGTTAGTTGTGAATGAGATGTAATGATAATGTCAGTTAGTAAATAGGTTTAGCAACTAAAGTGTTAACGTACAGTATAATACATAATGTAACCTTTAATTACTGAATTCTTGAAGACCCATTTACATGTCATAGTGATACAACCGAATCACGAGTAACTGTGATTTGTCAGAAACATTACGTCGTCGAGAAATCTGAGAGATTTGCTGTTCAATATACATTAATGTCTGTATTGCAGAATATTACAATATTAAAGCTGGTTGCATTGTAGTGTGTGTTGCGCTGAATCAAGAAGGAGGAATTACACACAAAAGAGAGGATTATGGTAATATTCAAGTACTAAAGGTAATCACAGCAGCATTATTTTGAAGGTTTCTAGAAATGAAGTTCCACATTGCTCTATAACATCACAGTATCGAGTGGTAGACATGTGATGCCTTGGCCTAGTCATTATCATTTTTCATTGTAATATCAAATATTTTCACTGAATATTTGTATTGTGGCAGTTGTAATGAAGATGCTTACAAAATGCCAACAGGATACAGTGAAGTTTTAATTAATGGTCCTGTTCCAGAGTTCCAGAGTACTTGATCCTTCTGTCTTTGATATGAACAGAACTAAGCTCTCACTGTAGTAAAACAGTTTTTATTCTATAAAACAAACAGAAATTTTAGCATCAAGGAAATATATTTAATATGTTATATCAGAAAATATATTCGTAACATTATGGACAAAAATATCAAGCTGTTAATATTTGGAAGGTAACAATATTGAATGGCAAACACATTGATTGTTAAGACAAGATAATTAGGTTACATACATAATATGAAGATGTTAGTAAATGAGTTATACATAAGATGTAGATAAGTGACATAGTGTGTGTATGTGTGTGTGCATGCACGTGCATGTGCTGCATATAGTATTTGTGCATTAAGTGTTTTATAAGAGCAGCATTGTGACAGTTGTGTTTAATTTGTTCTTATAATTTGAAATCCTTCTTTAGATATACAATAAGAAGAAAATAACCATTTATAGGGTGCTTAATATTCTTAGTAGTCAATTTTCACATAAATTCTTTAGAGATGGTCTTATAGTTTTAGTAGCAAAAAAAAAATCATGCAAATTTTTGTATGTTTTCTTTTTAAATGTTTTTATGTGAAAGGATGAATCCTGAAAATGCATGTCAATTGAAGCAGCTAGTTCCTATGATGATAAAGCCAGAAGCAAAATTCATTTGAGCATGTAGTTAAAACATTCTTTTGAATGAATGATAGGCATTCACAAGGGATACCAAAGGTGTTCAGGACAGTTCGGTTTGGTTGTCAGCTTGTATGCTGACTGTAACCTTCTTTTGCAAACAAGAGCCTTCCCTTGAAACATAAATTGATGAATTTTTACACTTTGTATAGAATTTCATGTTTTTGTCAATAAAAAATACCAAATGTGAAGAAAAATGAATTGTGTTGCATGAGAACATACATACTTGGCATTCAGAATTTATATATACTCGACTGGCATTTGCTGAGACATCTCCGCATTATGGTAATCAAAGATTCCTTATTTCCTTGTTATGTTGTCAAAGGTTGAGTAGTTACGTTCGTCCACCACTGGTCACTTCGTATCTCTGATAAATTTTACAGGTTGGTTTCACCTTCATTTAGCATGTCTTTTGGTTATTCATGGTCATAACCGCACTTTAATCAAATACGCATGCTTCTCAACATGTTCTTTGGTTGTGACATCCCCCTTTGCTTAATCACCAGTGCATGAATATGTTGCACTTTCTGTTTGCACACATGCTTCATTAAGTCTGGGAAACATTGCTCGTCACTAAAACACATTGCGGTAGTTAATGAACAGTACACCCAGTTGGTACACGGAAAAAGCCAATTGAAGGTAACAAGCCAGGTTAAACATTGCATGGGGTTACACAGAGGACTAACCAGTTAGGTTTGTGTGTGTACGTCTGTTGATATGACAGCTCTCTGCTACTTGACTGATTGCTACAATACTAACAGTGTGGGAATCCTCTGATAGTGGTTTTTTTTAAGGTTTTATGCTTTTTTGCTCATATGTTTGTTATATATTTTATGTTACTGTTGGATGCCAAAGTAACAAAAATATCAGCATTGTCAGCTATTGCACAATTCACATATTTTGAAGCAGTCTACCTGATGATGATGGTTATAGTTTAAATATGTTGTGTGATTACTTATAATAAAGGGATAGTTGTGCCAACGGAATGTTCAGCACGTTTACATGCTTCTGTACCTTATAACCGGAAACATTTACAACAGCAGTTGTCCAAATCAATAAATGGAGAAAGTAGTACTCATACAAATAATTACATAGAATTTGGAAAAAATTCCATAAAAATTGTTAACACCTGAACTTGAACGTGGTTTTCCGTTTTGTTTACGACATGTAAAGTACTGAAATACTTTAACATGAAGGCACCTGGAAAATACGACATAAATTCTGTACGGATATATAAAATTTATTCGAGGTTGAAGAAATCCAACAAGATGCAACAGTATGCAGATATTTATTTATTGCTAAATTACTCTACATGTTTCGGGCGTCCGTCGCGCCCATCATCAGGAGTACATAAAATTGTAGTTGCAGCCTCTGGTACAGGTCATACTATCTGGGGAGCAAGCTTCTTCAAATGTGACCAGATAAGAAGCTTGCTCCCCAGATAGTATGATCTGTACCAGAGGCTGCAACTACAATTTTATGTACTACTGGTGACGGGCGTGATGGATGCCAGAAACATGTACAGTAATTTAGCAGTAAATAAATATCTGCTTACTGTTGCATCTTGTTGGATTACTTCAACCTAGAATTATAATGCACAGAAATGCAAATATAAGAAAATAAAATATAAAATAAAATTTATTGTTCATGAAGTCCAGTATTTTGTGTTCATGTGATAATGTCTTAGAGCCTTCATTATGACTGATGTTACCGTAACCGGTAAATGTCTGATGGGCCTTACAGTACACCGGGGGGTTAAACTAACTTGCAAGTATATTGGTACCCTCCTGTGTGATCAGTCACCTCAAACTTGTGTTGAAACCAACATTTCGAAAAATGTCATTATTTATTTTGTTATTTGTAACCCAACTTCAACACTGCTGATCACCTGCTGAGTGTTTGACTTACTGTGAACATTACAAACTTTACAACACATCTGTGTACACCAAACAATGAAGGCAGTTGTATACAATCCATACACATGAACGCTCCTGCATGCTGCAGCAATAAATCACCATCCTCAGGAAGAAGTAACACAAATTATATACAGCAAAACTCATGGGCTGTGGCAGTTGGTGTAGTGACTCGCTACAGGCCAGGCATTCCGGGCATCAGATTCTTGTGGCGGCAAGATTTTCTGCATCCATCCATCCCAGTTCTGGGCCCCACCCAGCTTCCTATACAAGGGGTACCAGGTCATTCTTGGAGATATAGTGGTTGGGGAGTAGTGTTGATCACCCTCCCCATCCAGTACTGAAGTTAAAGAAAGAGTAGAACTACATATCTACTCAGTGTGGGCCTTCATGCCCTGTTCTAGGTTGAACTTTACTTTTTTTTACATAGTCTTAGTATGTAACTAAGTTGGTTATAAACTTACAAATTTTTTATATCCAAAATATATTTACCGTGATACATATAAAGCCTGTGTGAATGCCTATATGCAGTGAAGCTTGGGAAGTGAAAGGGACACTTAATTTACTGTCTCATCATTTGTTTCCAAGACCCTTCGTATTTCTGAAGTTACTCAGATTCAAAGGAATTCAGCCATTTGTCTTTCTAGCTGCCAGTTCTCATACTTCTGCCTCCACCTTATAACAGATTTGACTTGCTGAAATTTTGTAATATAAATTATATCAAATTTGAGTTATTAGTGTGTGGTATAGCTCTATGAAAATGGTTCTCAAAATGATTGAGGGTTATCTGTAAGAATATTTTGTTTAGCAAGGGTCCCCAGCGCAGACAAGTAAAACAGGATTTCGACATTAACATAAGACATTTAATTCATAAGTGAAGTGAAATTTGGTATAATGGTGACACTTAACAATTTTGGGGCACATTCACAAAATTCCAAAAAGCAGACTGTTAACTTCATCATGTTTGTCTGCCTACTTATGTGTCTGCATGGAACACATCGTCTCCCACTGGACAAATTTTCGGGGTATTTGATATTTGATGATGTTTTTTAAAATCTGTTGAGAAAATTTAAGTTTTATTAAAATCTGATAAAAATGGCAGATACTTCGCATGAAGATGTTTGTACATTTATGATAATATCTTGCTGAACTCTTCTCAGAATGAGAGATGTTCAGACAAAAGCTGTAGAGCAAATCAAAGCACACATTTCTGAAAATTGTGGCCTTTGTGAATGTGGGAAAGTATGGTAGAGCCAGTGCAGAAAATATGTGTTTTGCATGCTGGGTAATGAAGGCAAGAATACAGACACACACTCATATTATTTAATACCTACTGCTTTTCCATCAAAACAGTGACTGCAAGAGCATACATCATTGTTACCTTATATGTAGGTGGCCTGTCTTGATCAAATCTATTACAATAAAGCATGAATCAAACACGAAGCTGTAACCCTGCAGGCAAAACAAAAACAAACACAGAGTAACTACCCCTTTCCTTCTTGTATTGTATTGTCTGATCCAAAGTCACACGTTGCGTAATATGAAAATTTTTAAAATTTCACGTCAAATTCAACGTTCGTTTCGTACTTTACAGCAAATGATAACTGTTTCATGAATAGCCTGGTGGGAGAAATACGTTACCTGGCCGGGTGTCTAAACCCCTTTTTTATACAAATTTCAAAAGAATAAATTTTAACACTTGCGTTGTTTTAATGTAATTTTGGGCATTTTTTAAGCATTCCTTATGTAATACAAAATTAAGAATGATCTGTTTTAATGAAAAAGAAAACTGGCAAAATTTAACATTACTGTACCAAAAAAAAACAGTTTTCTATGAGGTTAAGTAAGGTGGTAAATTCACACGCCACTTGTATTTGTTTATGAAAGTCGCAGCATTTGACGAAGAATGAATTTACAGAACAATGGGGGGGGGGGGAATGTAAATCACTGAAGTAAGAAATTTGAGAACCATTGTTATGTATTATCATCATCATCATCATCATCGAGGGTACTTAACATTGTCACAAATTTATCTGCTTGAAAGTTGTGAATGTTGAAACATGCCTTCTTATTTTCATTATGCATATGTTCTTATATTTTATTGTGCAATTACAAAATTGAATAGAGACATGCAAGTACCATTGTACTTACCTTCATTTGTTATATGTAAACACTGCTAGTAGTTTGTAGTCACAGCTATAGTCAGAATATTGACACACGTACCTTGATAGTGTTATACATTTTTCTCTCTTGACTGTATACAGTAGTTACCAATATTACCCACTTATAAGTGACAAAAATTACATACAGGGTGGGCCGAAAGTAGGTGTACAATAATTATATACTGTATATCTACTTTTGGCCCACCCTGTATTTAACTTCTTACTTAAGATGTTAAAACTGTAGAGAGGTTTATAAAAAAAAGGTACTTATTTATGGAAATTATTATAAACTGACAAATGTTCACAATATGAAGATGTGGATATTTTTTTCCTGAGAAATTTTTGTGTTTTTTCATGAATTCTTCACAAAGAGGTAACTGTTGAGAGTTATAGATATTTCTTGTATGAAATATGATATACACACTTGCTCATATTTGTAATAAAAGCATGTGGCATGTTCAGCAGATGTATAAGATGTAGGGACAGTGAATCAATGCTTGTGTGTACTAAATAAATTGCAAGACACATCGGTGAAACCTTGAAGAGCATAGAATAAGCACACATTAGCCCCATAACTATCAAATAATGTAGAAATTTTGTTACATATAATCATTTACATATCACTGTAATATTATTGTTGTGCTAAATGCCAGTGACTAACAACATTTGTTGTGATTGTACATTCATTAATTAGTCTATGGTTATCATGGCATCTAGTATTCCCAGAGTAATTATTTTTGGGCTGATCCTGGTGGCTTCACAGTCTTAAGGCATAGATCTGCAGCCACTCATTTGCTGGGATCGAAGGTTCGAATCCCACAGAGGGCATGGACGGTCATCTGTTGTGTTTCTTGTGTGTGTGGTAGGTAACTGCCTGTGCCGTGAGCCGATCACTCGTTCAAAGGAGTCCTGCCGGTTGTGTGAGTCTAGTACTGAGTGATCTAGAAACCTCAGCAATGAGATGGACTAGACCCAATTTGGCCTGTTGCGTCACAGGGAAAAAATATTTTCTTGTCTGTTTTCCCATTTTTTGGAGCAGTTATTATACAACAGAACTGCTTGCCTCTGGCAGCAAACAATTTGATCACCAAAGTTGCTTGTTTTCTTTTTTCATTTTTTGTATTACAGTGAATGTTTGGTGTGCATTTCCTTCACATTGTCATCAGGCAGTTCATAATTGGGTTATAGTGCTAATTATAAAGTGCGTACTGGTCTACGTGGATCACATACATTGGCAAAAATTATTCTAAATTTTTAGGATCGCTCCTCGTTAAAAGAAAAAATTTTGTCTCTCCCAGCTGTATGTACATGAGACATGTCAGATATCACATCACAGCTCATTTCAATAATGGTGATTTTTGTTCAGCCATGTTTCTCGATAAAAAGTAGCTGGAACACCTTATTGAATAAATCTTCAACTGCACTTATTTTAATCCAGTATGATGAGCAAACATTGACCTGAAAATTAATAATTTTACATGCCAGGCACAGTGTTTGAAATTTTGTGTGTTCCTATAATAATGCAGAATTGCCATTGTGTATTTTTGGCTGTCAGTTTAGGCATATCATGTAATGAGGCATTTTGGCATACCCTGCAGCTGCCATATTTATGCCGAATGAGGTAGAAGGACGCTGTGCAGTGGGAGGGAACCATGTCTGCCTGACATGACTGGATAGCCCTGACTTACACACATATAGCCTGAAGTTAGCCACTCAGTGTCATCCAGTGCCAAGGTTAAGAATGAGTGGAGGTGTAGCTCCACTTCACCTGCATGCCTTAATGGCATGGACATGGAAAACTCCACCTTACCTTTTACCACTTCAATACAGGACGTAGTTAAACCTTAAAAACCAAAATTGAACTTCATATGTAGGCCACAAGGGCCCAAGGGTAAGATGTCGTAAGCATGGGTAGTGACGTTGCAGTGGGCTGTAACTGCTTATGTATAGCGGTAAAAAGTTTTTACATACCTTGAAAGTTATACAGGTACTTTGTGATGAAATTGTGCTCTTCTGGGATATATGATGCCACACAGTTTGCCAGACTGTATGGCATCACATTTCAGAACTTCCAGTGTTGCATTTTCTGCTCATTCCAGGTTGTTTGAAAATGTACATTCTTAAATGTTTGGTACTTGTATAGCAAAATATCCTGTAGAGTATTAATTACAATTGTATCTGCTGAGGCATTTTTAGATGACCTGTGACACAGTTTAAAACATGTACGAAATACTACAGTTGCGTATGGTACGAAATTTGTTTTGTATTTTCTAAGAAATTAGGTAACATACAATGAATTCATTTTCACAATTTTTGTTTATTAAAGACTTGGAATATGGTTATCTTTCTGTTTCAAGTCATATCTATTAAACAAATTGAGAGACATTTGACTTTTTAGTGTATTGCAATTACATGACTCATAGTGGATAAAAAAAAAGTGTAATTTAAGGATGCACAGTTGATGAGTTTTTGGTATGAAATAACCAGGAGCTTCATACTGTAATCAGATATTACATAGCCATGACTGTCCTGGGATGTGTTAATTCGGGAAATTTTCTTACATTGTGTACATAAATGAGTTAAAAAGTAGAGGTGTTTGTCAGATCAACAGCACACTGAGGCAGTGACATGAGCCATGGAAATGTTGTCTGTTGTTATTATTTATTACATAAACCTACTGATTTGACTAAACAGGTAAATGAACCATAAGTTAACAATCAAAGTAAATCCAGTCAGATACAACAACTGTTTATTCCACTGTTGGTTCACCAACATGCTTCGGCCTGATAGGCCATCATTAGGTTGACAAAGAATGTAAGAATATTTATGCACACAGTATAAATCCGTTCTTAAGCTATTGTTCCCCAACATATCTCATTTGTCTGTTACTTCCTACTGTAAATGTAATTTTTAAAACCAAATTCTTCTGTATGTTCATTTTTAGGTGAGGTGTTTCATAAGCATATGAAGGTTACCCCACAATATAGTTCAGTCGCTGAACACCCACCAGCCGCATATGTTTGTGTAATGCAGTTTTGTGCAACAGTTGGGTTATATCATATGTATTTTTAACTTTTTCAGTCCTGGATTTAGACAAGATGTGTCAAACCCAGTAAAATCTTTTCCCACACATATAATTGTCCACTATTTGAAATTAGTGGTACTGTAAATATCTGCCCTGATTGGATGAAGGAAACTCTTGTATCCACTGAATACAAGCCATGCATCTAGTTGGTTCTGATACCAAATTGTCATTTCTAGCCTCTGTCACACAGTAAATTTAAGTGATGTATCATCACATCATCAGATTGGCTGTAATTACTTGCTGATTTGCACTTTTGAGGTCACCTGTTTCATGTGTTTCTGGGGTGCCCGTGTTTTTGTGGAATTGATCGAGCAAGTTAAAGATACAATTGGCATCTCAGTCTGACATCAAGAGAGTTCATACATTGTATGCATGAAGTCCCCTGCCTGTTCTGTTGAAAACAGGACAGTTAGGATAATTTTCAGGTGAGGCATCCCCTTTGTGTTTTCAATGATTAATAACATATATATATATATATATATATATATGTGTTAGACTATAAATTTATATATATATATATATATATATAAATTTATAGTCTAACACAACTTTATTACATAAAATATAATGAATTAAAAGAACACAGCAGCTACATGTTTCGGCTTTCATTAAGCCATCTTCAGGCTGTAACTTAACCCTTTAAAGACGAAGCGCAGACTGTTTTATTTAAAGACCCACTCTGTACCGCGCAGTAAACACTTTTCATCTCGGTTATAAAAACCAATCAGTTTATGCTGTAAGTGGCACAAGTCACTGTTTGTTCTCAGATAAACACAAAACACATAAATACAGTGTGGGCAGAGAGTACAGTTGTTGAATGTTAAACTGGTTGGTGCATCACATAACCAGTAGGCTTTAGAAGGTTAAAAGGGGCCTTAATGTACATTTGACAACACCTTAAAATTATGAGATCTCATTTACATTTCTTTTTTTCCCCCCAATTATATTCTTCCTTATGTAACTGGTATGTGTGTAGTGTATTATATAGGTATGTAATTGCAGCATATTTGTTTAGTGGGATGGTTGGTAGAGTAGGGAATGATAGTATCTGTAAATGTGGGTTTCCTGTAAATGGCTGTTCTTATATTGTGTGCAGTTTTTTTGTATGGAAATATCTAGATAGTTTTTTGTATTGTTTTGTTCTGTTTCTGCGGTGAGATGTAACTTTGGGTGAATGGTGTTAAAGTCTGTAAGGATGGCTTGTATGTTTGTGTGGTTAGAATCAAAGATGAGAAGTATATCATCGACATAACGGAAATAGTTCATGATCGTGTGTTTTGTTGTAAGGTGACAGGTACAAGATTAACCAATACATAAGATTAACCAATACATAAGACTAACCAATACATAAGACTAACCAATACATAATATTAACCAATGCATAAGATTAACCAATACATAAGATCAACCAAACACATAAGATTAACCAATACATAAGATTAACCAACACATAAGACTAACCAATACATAAGATTAACCAATACATAAGATAAACCAATACATAAGACTACCCAATACATAAGACTAACCAATACATAAGATTAACCAATGCACAAGACTAACCAATACATAAAATTCCCATCGTAAAGTTCTGTTTTACATTTCTATGTTTTCCTATGCTATTTTATAATTACATTTTATTTTAATTATATTTCTATATTCTAATATGTTATATTAATCAAGAAATGTAAACGAGATTTCGAAACTTTTAAGGCATCGCCAATTGTATATTAAGGCCCTTTTAAGTTACAGCCTGTAGATGGCTTCATGAAAGCTGAAACATGTTGCTGCTGTGTTGTTTTAATCAAAAGTATTTTATGTAATAAAATTGTGTTAGACTGTGAATTAATATATATTTTATTCAACAGTTAGGATAAATAATTCAACGCATAACTAGAGGTGTATCTCTTAAAAAAAAAACTTATCATCGGATTGTACATAAACACTGCTCATATTTTCCACAGCACAATATTTCAGTTCCATTTTATAGCATCTGGGGAGTTGGTGATGTAACTTCCACACACACAACTAATGTAGAGACTCATAAACAAAACTCCTTGACATAGGTTTTTTTTTTAATATTAAAAGATAAAAATAAGAGAGACAAAAAGCCAGAGCCCCCCCCCACATGTTCTACACAAGGATGGCATAAGACAACACCTCATATCCATAACATACAGTAACTCCACAAGATACGCCCTGCTTCTCTGAGACTATCAGATGTTACTTGTACAACCACAAAGTTCACGCTAACAAGGGACAACTTCGACTTCTTCAGAAGCCCACATAGGCCCAAAGTGAACTGTTTTACCATAACTGTGATCTATACAACACTCAGCCATATTTTACCTCTTAAATTTTAAACAATCACATCTATTTTATGTAATTCAGTTGTTAGATATATTATGTTTCTGCTATTTGAAAGCATTGTTGGGATCCCAACATGTACACAGCATTCACTGACTTGTTTCCAAAGAAGGCCTGATGATGATCCTAGTAAGGATCAAAACATGTAGCCTCCATGATGGGTTTGACTTATACTGACATAGGTTTTTCCACCCTGTTGTTTTTATGCTCTGACACATTACGATCTAAGAATTGATACTACTGGATAAGAGTATAAATTGCCACATTTTATTTGCGCTGGACAAGTGGATAATTTGATAAAAATTAACACAGAAATGAATAACACACAAAAATCAACAGTAATCTTCAGTATGGACGCAGGTCAGTCTTTTGCCTGTATGGAATTTACAGTGACTTTGATGTCTTCTGTTTCCTTCATGCTGAATCGTCATCATCATCGTCATCGGCCATATTTTAAATCTGCAGAGTTAATCACTACTAGGCGCCTTTGTTTGTTTTCAAGTATATAAAAATATTTATAGTTACTTCCCCCCCCCGTTGTGACATGACTGTTCAGAATGCTGCATTTTACAAGCATATCCCAAGTTTGAATTCATTGACTGCAGAAACTAGGCACTATGCTGCTTCATGTATGTGATAGTTAAAATCTCTCAGCCTCTCAAAAGAGTAATAAATAGTTATCTGAAAACTATAAAAAAAGCATAATAAATTTATAATCATTCAGTGTAATCAAAGTTAAACATTATCTGTGCCCGAGGCATCTTTTTTTTTTTTTGTAGGGTCAGTTTTGACTTGTAAAAATCTTACTAGTGTCATGATGTAAGCAGTGATTTTGTAATCCTAGCAAAACTTTGTATTGGCTGTCATCAGTTTAGCTACTGTAACACAAGAAACTTGTGACAGAGCTTATGTGTAAAAAAAGTCATTATAATAGACAAACTTTCACCTTCCTATAAATGGTAGTTCATGGTGAACATTATTGTAAATAGTTAATGTTACAAAGAAAAATATTCCTATCTCCATATTTGTTACATTTGTGATAAATTCTTTATTCAGTTTATATATTTTTGTTAGTTTCACAGACAATCTGTTGTTTGTGTCACATTGTAATGGTTATCTGTGAAATAAGAGCGCCAGTTAACCGAAGTGATCCGGAAGTTAATCTGTTACTTGTCTTTACGTGAGTATCTCTGTTCTTACATCAGAGACACTGTTGTTTTTTTGGGGGGGCAGCTATTTTTAGTGTGTATGTTGAACACACAACAAGATACATCTGTGTGTTTCATCTGCCATCCATTTCAATTCCAGGCAGACCAGTAATGGCTTTCGATCAAATTCAATCGTTGCAGTCAAGTCTTCGGTGAACATACGACTTACTTTCCTGATGCTGTATTTGTTACAATTTATCTCTACAAAATTAAGAACCCACTTGAAGAGTTTGGTTTTGAGAAGACTGGTTGTTGTTAAAAGGGCTTAGAAAAACTGATCTTGTATAAAGGTGCTTTGTACTGTTGGGTAATTTGAGGCTACTTACCCATTTCAGCACAAAGAAGTTAATTTGTATTGTGGATATGCAAGCAGTACTGCAAAACAAAACTGGGCTCCACACACCTGTACTTGGCAAGGATTTGACAAAAAATATTCTATATTTAAAGCATACAATTTAAAAGGATTGCTCGCCAGTGATGAAGACGTACAAAACGCTGATATTTGAAAATAACCATGCTATATCATTATTAATATTTCCTGAAGAAAACGGGGGTTACATGCTTAGGGACCCCATTCTTTAAAACCAAAAAACCGGGGACTCTTAATCTTAAGTGTCACATGGTACAGTAAAAACCCTATACAACTGGTTTCCAATTCATGCAAACAGAAAGTGACAAAATTAATAAAAGAGACAACCAGGTGAAGTGGTGGCAGTTCATAAGTTCAGCAAAATATCTGGTGACCATGTACCGCACTGTTTGAATAGTGCCTGCACAGTCCATCTAGCCGAGCATCGCATTTTTGTCAGTAATACCAATGTCTCCTGTCCTCCTCTCCATAGTTGGAATCCATAATTTCCAAATTATAATTTATTAACAGCTATATATCACACATGTTAATGTTATTTTATCTGCTGTCTCATGCGAAGAGAGATGATATTTCGCCTTCATAAGCAATTCATACCAAAATAATCCTGACTGGCAACTAGTTTCAAGAACCCAAAATTTCACGCAATATGACACAATAACCAGAACAGCTCTTCATGAACTATTCTTATCAGAATCCTCCTGCTGCATCTGAGCAAGCATACTGCTCATGTATTTGTCTTGTGATGTGGTTCACAATGGTTAACTGGCACATTACATACTTTCTCAGAGTTATTTGTGCCAAGGATAGTTTTAAGAGTATAGTATTCCTGAAAGTGTCAGCCTGCAGTGTGTCTGTATATAGTGCCGTTGTTCTTTAGCATGACCGCACATAACATAATTCTAATGCCACCAGTTATGGAAAAAATAAATAGTTACCTTCTACCAGTTAGGAACAGTTGAATGTTATGACTCCATTGTCCAAATGAAAGTCTGTTCCAGTTTTCAGAATCTGTGTAATAGCGTTATGTTATGCTGTCGTTTTCGTGCAAGTACTCCGTGGGTTTCAGTAAATGAAGAATGTTTGAATGGTGTGACCTGATTGTATAAATGACACAAGTTTTCTTGTGTGCCTTGGCTTGAGTATATGCTCCATCAAAAAAAAAAATGTGAATGAATGAATGAAAGTAAGCTGCTTCAATTTAGCTTGCTGTAAATAAGTTTGCTCATCTGGAAACAAAGTACATCTGTGAGATTTGAGGCTATCGGAGCAGTGTTGCTGAAGATTGGGGTCTTCAGACAACATCCAGAACCTCATTTTTCATTTAACCTCGACACATCTTTTTTTGATTATGTGCCCATAAAAGTATTTCTCATATCCGAAGCTGAAAAACTTACAACTTGAGAAACATCTGTTACATAATTCAGTAAGACAAGCCTGGCTACTGAATGCAGGGTTGAACGTTTAGAAAGTTAACATAAAACTGAACTGTGATCAAGAACGTGCCAGTTTGATGACCCGATTGCCACACTGGTCACCAGCATGTCTTACGACAGACCCATTGTGCCATGTGCCACAGTAGTAGCTGGTGTGTCATGCAGTCTGCATGCCTTATTTTATAGCAGGCGCCAGTGTGTGCATAAATTGAAGTATTGTGCGAGTGCCTCACATTCAGAGTATGTGAATGTGAGTGTGTTGCGGGTCTAACAGGCAGACTGCTCCGAATTTAACATGGTAATACTTCAAAAAAAGAAAGCAGGGAAACATCATGCAAATGGTGGAAACCCGACTGTCATTTATGTGTGCCAAGGGTTCGACATGAATTAATGGATTTGAGTAATAAAATTTCTAGTCATTCTGCGATAGTTTTGGAATTGAGAACAGTTCCCATTGTCATATATCAGAAATGACTTTGTTCGATCTATTGCAAGCTAGAGTAAAGAATGAGGTCAGAGAGTTAAAAATAAGCAATTAAAATTTCACAGATGGTATTTCCAGATGTTAGCAGATGTGGTATAATACTCTGAGTATATGTACTGCCACAATAGCCCCAGAGATATTGTTGATGGATGAGCCATACTGATGGTAACATGCCTCATATTTTTATTGAATTTCCCTCCCCTCCCCCCTGTTTACTCACACAATCTGTAATTGTCTGCCCTAAACAGATGTTATTGAAAAAAAAATTGTGTCCCAGTAGTATTTTTTTCCCTTCACTTTTGCCAATATTCTGGAGTAACCTGACAGAGAAGGTCACTGTGTCAGTAAGTTGCTGAAAGAAATAATGGACGGCTTGCCACAGCCAATGATAAATGCTGCAGGTATGACTCAATTTCATAAGTTAAATGAACATTGCTCATCATGAAGTCAAATTACAGGTGCGAGATAATTTTTAAAAGACTCTTTATATCCCTTTTAATGTTACAGGAAATTAACTGATATGTGTGTGATTAAACATTTTGTGCAGCTAGAGTTTCAGGTGTCCACATGATTCAAGTGTCAGCATGTTGTCCTGAGTGGTGTATACACTTTTTTGTCAAGTGACGAGAAACTGTAAAGTGTGTCTGCTTTAAGAGAGCAACAGATGTTGCCAAGTTTCAAGCAGAGTTAATTGATACACACAGTGTCTTAAAAATGAATCAGTTTTTTAACATGCTACATGAAAACTGAATTTAGAAGTGAGTGTGAAAATTTACCAACCAAAACAGAGATAATTATTTAAACGTCTAATATATTATTTATTCATATTAGCTAAATAAAACACAAAACTTCACCACTTCACCCTTTCAAACTTGAAAGCATGAAGCCTGTTGTTTATCTTATTAGTATTGAACATGACAGGCAATGTACGGATAACATAACTTTAGGTGCGTTTGCATAACCACTGTCATCTTGAAAAGCAAGAGGTATTTCATATTCTGAGTGTGTGTCTGTAGCCTTAGTAATCCAGCATGCAAAGTACATGTGCCATATTATATTGCCATCTGTGGCCTCTCTGGTTGTACCATGTTTTAATGGATTATCTCATAAACGGTACGATTTTCGGAAAAAGAAATTATTGGACATAAAATGTTTTGATTTTCTGTACAACTTCTGTCAATACTGTCCTGTGGCAGCTGTGTTGTTTCTTGTGGACAGATGAACGGATGGGCAGACATAACGAAGCTAATAGTCACTGTTCGTAATTTTGCAAATGTGCCTAAAATCCGAGTCCCCCAACTTTACAAACAATACAGTGCATCTCCAAACACAAAGGCAAACCAGTTAGTTCTGTTCAGGGGAACACTCACTCTTGATTGTGAGAATGATCTGAAACGCATAAATACGCATCATGTTTAAGGAAGTGGTAAATATAGTTACCCCTGTGCTTTAAAGGGAAAACGTGTCCAGTGAAGATAGAAATGCACACTACATCTAGTGAGTAGTGTGTGTGTGTGTGTATGTAGTGTGTTTAGTATACTTAAGCACTAAAATTTGGTTCTAGTGGTGTCTACATTAATTCAAATGGTACTGGAATTGTGGAGACTTTTGTTGTGATATTCCAAGAACAATGATGAGATTGGCTCCATCACTAGAACAGCTATCCATATGTTCGACAGTTGAGCTAGTAGGGTAGACATGCAATTTACAGGCGCATTTTCATAGTGGCATAAAGCGCCTATTACCTCCATCATGCCCATCTGGTTCACGGCTCCCACTGGGTGGATTTCCGTGAAATATATTGGTGGTAGGGGGGGGGGTGTTCTGTGCGGATGGTCAAGGAGGTATAGACATTACGCGAACACGCCACAATATTATGTTGTAGTTCATCGCCTGTGTTGTTCATTTGCTGAGACTTGGCTGATTAACGAAGTGTTCAGGGTAAGCAAATCGCTGCCACTCGTAGTGTAATGTTGATTATGTCAGCCTGTCATCCCATCATCTTATGTGAATATCTGACACCTGTTAAAGAATGTATACAGAAAAGTGCTCATGTCTATTTGCAGCCAGTTGGCACTGTTTACGAAGGATCCAGTTACATTAGTATAAAGTTTGTGTGCAAATTATGTTTATGAAATTTAGAGTTTAAATGCCTCCTTTACAAATATTAGGCTGTGAGATGGTTCAAGAAAACATAACAGCAATTAGGGTGTAAATATCCATGTTGTAATACCTTTTACAGGATATGTATGTGTAGGTATGGATAAGGTAACTTGCTATATGTGTTTTGTGAGTTAAGAGGTAATTATTAGTTGTAAAAAAATTAAAATGAACTTTATCGAATCAAAGAAAATTGTGTGTAGTTTTATGTTCCAAATATTTTAAAATAAAACTATAATCAGTGTTAAAGTTTAAAATATATTGCCAAATAAAAACACTTAAAGCATTGAATTAAAAAGTTATAACAACCATTTTTTGAAATTATTAAATATTTCATTTCCAGTTTCCTTTTTACTTAGGCAATCAGATCCAGGTACAGGGTCTACTTCATGAAGCCCGCTTTTCAGTTTTATGAATCTGCATATCTAGATGATAATGAAGGGTGATATACTTTGACAAGAAGGTGCCTTTTTGATTGTATGTCGCCTTCCATTCCACGGATTTTCCTCAAATTTCATACCTCAGGCTGCCCAAAGTTATGTTTGTATGTCAGTTTCCATTGGGGAGATTTTCCTGGCATATAATATCTCACAATTTCCACACAAGTGCTACAGATGTGTAAGCTGGGTTGCAGTTGGATGTTAATGAGGGGCCCTTTACCCTTCTTCTATACCTTGGTTTCCATTTTAGGGGTTTTCCTGAAACTTCATATCTCAAAAATTCCACGAATGCGCCACAAATATCTACTGTTCTCTTGCAATTAGTCAATAATGAAGGATGCTTTACCCGGAGAACAAAGTACCTTTTTGTCCTTGTCTTTTCCTGAACTTTTATACCTCGCACTACCGACTCATACCCTAAAAACTGTGTACATTTCCTTGTGATTGGTCAGACACTGATACATAATTGGACAGCAAAGTAATTTTCATCTTTATCTCCGTTTCCAGTGGACGGAATTTCTCAAAATTTCATACTTCTCACTTCCACGTATTCGACAAAAACTAGATAGCTTTAGTAGCAAATGGTCAATAATAAAGGGCAGTTTACTTAGAGAACAAAGTACTTTCTCATCTGCGTCTCTGCTTCCATTCGAGTGATTTTCCTGAAATTTCAAATCTCGCAGGGTCCACATATACACTGCAAACAATGTAACTGTGCTTGTGATCGGTCAACAATGAACGGTATCTTACTTGCAGAGCAAAGTATCTTTTTACCTCCCGTTCCATAGCAGGGATTTTTCCTGAAACCTCATACCGCTCATGTGCTACAAACAACATAATTTTGTATGCGATCCGTCCATAATGAAAGCCACTCTACTTGGAGAACAAGTTAAATTTTCAGCTGTTTCTCAGCTTCAGTGTTCCTGAAAATTCATATTCAAAACTTTACAAAAATGCGCTACGCACTGCATAAGTTTGGTTGCTGTTCATTAACGAAGAGCACTTTTTTTTGGCAGGCAAATAATCTTTTCATTTTCGTCTGCATCTCTTCTTCCAGTCCAGGGACTTTTCCGCAACACCATATCTAGCACTCCGCTACCACAGCCTGCAACACTTGGAAGGTTGGTCGCAACCAATCTATAACGAAGGGCACTTGACTTGAAGAACAAAGTATCTTCTCGGCTGTATCTTTTCTCCCATTCTTTAAGGGATTTTCCTGAAATTCCATATCTGGCATTCATTCACCATGGCCTACAACACCAATTTTGGTCACAATTGATCGTTAATGAAGGACGCTTTACTGGAAGAACAAAGTACCTTGTCAGTTGTATCTTTTCTTCCATTCAAGGGATTTTCCTGAAACTCCAAATCTTGCACTTGCCATCATGGCCAACACCACTTGTATGTTTTGGCCTGATCAATCTATAATGAAGGGCACTTTGCTTGAAGAACAAAGTACTTTGGCTGTATCTCTTCTTCTGTTCAAGGGATTTTCCTGAAACTCCATGTCCTGCACTCGGCCACCATGGCCTACAACATTTGTAAGTTTGCGATCGGACTAAAATGAAGGTCAGTTTACGTGAAGAACAAAGTACCTTGTCAGCATGTCTTCTTTCTTCCATTGAAGGACATGTATTTTCAAGACAAATAGAATATGATGCCATTTGGTATCACTGGGCTAGAAAGGCGTTCCACTGCTTTGATTTTTCACAAATCTTAGAATTGATCAACAACATAACATGACTCTCTTCTATATCGAAACTCACCCAAATCAGTCACAAAATATGGAGAATATGGGGGGGGTTATTGACAGTCTTTAGTAAATTATGGCACCGAGTTTCAACATAACTCAGCACTGCGCAACAGCATGATATGACTCCATCTCCTATACCAAATATCACCCAAACTGGTCACCAAATACTGACAGTACAAGTAAGATTTCATTTACACTCCTAAGTAAAGTACTGATTTCATTGCACCAAATTTTATTAAACTTGTACTCACTCAACAGCATAACATGATTCCTCCTATGCTGAATTTTACCCAGACTGGTCAAGAAATATGAAAAGTATGGCAGAAAGTCATTTACTCCCTTAAGTATGACTTCCACTGCAGCAACTCCACAGCAACTCACAAACACCTGACAAAATTTTACAGCAAGTTTCATAAAATTTGACAAATCTTACTGTTTCGCAGAGTATTTCTTTTTTACTCTGTAAAGAATGCCAGCAAGCAACTGAATTTGCAGCAGTTAACTCACTATTTAGTCCATATTTTTAGATATTGTGTTCAAAATATACAGGGTGAGTCTCTCGCTAGAGACCCCAAACTATTTTCTATGTATACAGTCGAACAGCGTGGGTTTCTCGCTCGTAAATACTGGCAAACAGGTTCATTTAAAGCATGCCAGATGACATTTCGAACGGAATTTGGTGAAAGATGTGCTCCATCGAAGTGTTCCATCCAGAAATTGGTTAAAAAGTTAGAGACAAGGGGAAGCCTGCTGACATCTTTCTTTGGGGCCTATTGAAGGGCAAAGTGTACAAAAATACACCCCACACAATCGAACAACCCAAAGGCACTATAAGCCAAGAGATTCAAGCCGTCAACATCAATACTTTGGGAAAAGTATTCCAGAATTTGGAGAAACGCATTCAAGTGTGCTTGGATGTGAAAGGAGACCAGTTTCAGCATCGATTATGAGCAGGTCCTGTTTTGCATC
>Ga0123354_10000931_pt1 | contig 32937 bp, 18 predicted proteins | sample TergutLab28metaG_2_FD_97872 | JGI IMG/M metagenome (GOLD analysis project Ga0123354, IMG submission 97872) | Labiotermes labralis P4 segment gut microbial communities from Petit-Saut dam, French Guiana - Lab288 P4 | ecosystem: Host-associated > Arthropoda: Insects > Digestive system > Gut ... | reverse complement strand
TTTTCAAATAGTTATGCAGTTTGTTATCAATGTCCATTTCTTTTTCATAAGATATCATATTTCCTAAATAGTTAAACGAATTTACTTGTTCTATAATTTTGTTATCTATTACAATTTTAGTTCATCTTACACACAGTGGTTTTTTGCCATTTCTAGCCTGTCCAGCTTTTATTTTGCGGGGTATGTAGCAACTCTTTCCATAAACTGCTGCATCCATTTTAAAAGTCGGAGGAATTTCGATGGATATAGCATTTTGATGGATATAGTGCGTTCTTCAAAACCGCTGATATCACCGGCCACTTTCACACTTTGCCAATACCGAAGAACACAAGTAGTCTAGAAAACTCTTACAAAAAAGACGCCTAACGTCGCGCTTAGCGTACTAGTATTTTGTAGCAGCAGCACAGCCGTTCATCAAAAAGATAATGAGGGACTACGTAATCTGTGGACTTAACCTGATAGGCTGTTGTTAGAGTTGTTAAACCCAGAGGGAAGTACAGAAATTTTACGTATAAAGAATAGGAATATGCAGAATGCATACAAATGTGTGGTGGGTGCTCGTCACATATAAACAGACATATTTGAACAGGTAGCAGTAGCTGTGGAATTGAACACGGGCCGACCATGAGATGCGAAACCACTAAACACACTGTGCCCAGTCTAAGGGGCTGTGAAAGCAGGTCATCAGTGGCTCTACCTGTCCAAATTTGTGTGCAGGATTTAGCATCTAAGTGAGTTACACTCGGTGCATCTGGACTGGGCTCGATTTGATTAGTGCACCTGCAGCCTTAGAGAAATAGCACGTTATAAAAGGGTAGATTGGTTTCAACTGGCTCAAAACAGAGACCACTGACGGAATTTGTTAATACGGTTACGCCTTCGGGTTTTATGGAAATGTGAAATTCATTGATCAGGTGGGTAATTTTGCACTTTGCATGCAAGATAATTCCTGACCTTGCGGTTAAGCGGATAGCATTCCTGTTACATATCGGGGACATCTCGGGCACACATTTTGGACCAGGGAATGACTATGCCCTCTTGAATATCTATTGCTGTTGAGTGCTTCTGCTCTGTTACACGACAGTGTACACCATCAACACAGATGAATATCCTGCATAAATTTGTGTTGGTAATTACAGAAAATCCTTACCATAAAAGTTACGAACATATCAAAACTCCTTCTCCATCTTTACCTACAGGTTTTGATGTTCTTAAGGCAGTGACAACAATATTGCTATCCTCTCTGTTTTGACGTAATCTAGCACAAGTTTACATGCAGTTCGGATGGGTTTCTTACCTTCACATACATAGTTTATGCCTACCATGAGACTCTCACATATATTTACTTAGCCTCATGATGAAGGCGACAGAATCCTCAGCGATGTCGGTATATGCCTACCAGACTATACGGCGTCACTTCCATAAAACTTCAATTCAGCCACACCCACATCCAATACATTGCAGTTTTTACTGTCTGTTTATACAAATAAAAGAAACGATATGCTAAACGTGATCCTTCTCCGTCTTCCCCTTCCTCATGCTGTCATCCCATCACTGCATCTCCGCGTCACAAGGGCGTCTTGTGCTTTAGTTCACTATATAAAGCAGGGTGCGAGGAGACGACAACCAAGCGAGTGTCTGGTGGCAGGTGGGAAGAATTAACGTCTTCATTAAGCGAGGATCACGGCCATGTCCGCCTGCATCATAGCAGCCGTGAGTAACGAGCGTTGAGTTCATACAGTGATGCTTTACTTGAAAAACAGGACGCAGCAGAATTATCTTAATAATTATCAGTTTAAGGCCACTACAGTAAGATGGGCGACCCTATGAGTCCGAAACGTGCTAAGGTGTCGTCTTACTAAACAGCTTTTTGTGGGGGCTGAAGATAAGCTAGGAAAACGTCAGGGCCCCTCTTTCTTTTAAGACTAGATAACTTTTTTTCCTGGTAAAATCTATCCAGAAACAGAAAGACAGTTTGCTCTGTGGAATTAGGTACCATTTACTTTGTACTTGAAAACAAGGAGTTTATACGCATAATAAATGTAAAATGTATGAATTTATTTCGCACGGCACAGGAAAGGGGATAAAATTGCTATTTACACAGAGATCTAGGATAGAAAAACAAAGGCAATCTGTAGGTGAAATGCAAGTTGGCATATAAATTCTTTACTTAGCTGTAAAGGGTAAAATACATAAACCTATAACACATTTTGTTCAAAGGGGTTTGGACGTAATTAAATATGTACGTTTTTGGAATCAATAAAAAATCGTATGCTCAAAAATAATTGTAATTTAAACAGATATTACCAATCTATAATTATTAAAAGTTACAATATAAATTATTTTTACAGTGATTGGGGTCTTTCACGATGTAACGCTAAGTAGTTTGCTTTATAAGTACTAAAGATTCGGAGAAATGTGCTACCTCCACCTTCTAGGTAAAAGGATGGTTAACTGCCAATATCGCGATGTCACGTAATAGAGGAAAGTAATTAATCTTTGTAGCTACTGAAGTGAAAACTCAAATCTCACAGTCCTTTACACGTTATAAGTTTTAAAAATAAATGTAACTTATTTTAAAGTACAGTAAAATTGGTCGTACGAAAGAAGAGAAGAAGCCATGGGAAGTCTGTCAGAAACTGTTTAGGTCCAAACGGACTAAGTTTCGAATGCAATGTTGGAGATTTGCACCCGCTAAAACCTGAGAGAAAGGAAAGTAAACTTAAGGTAGCACCAAATTCTTAAAGTGTCACTGGGTGGAGCTGTGAAAATAATTCGAACTAGCATCGATTATAATCCCAAATGATTTAGTTCTTGTTCAGGTAACTGCTTATATGAAGGAGTATACAATTAAGAACACATGAAAGCTAGTTAACAGACCTGTTATATCCTGCTAATAACGCAACTAAAGAACAAGCACGGAAATGACGTGAAGACAGTTAGGGAGACCTAAGAGAAAGGAACGCCATTGACACTGACTTTGGAGCGATGCAAAAAGCGAGGAAAGGAAGTTAAATCCTTCATAACATCCATTCATTCTCTGTCTACAATCTCCAGCACGTAATAAATGAAATTTCTTGCCCTCATTATAGCCTTGCTTGAATTTACAATCGCTGTCCTTAAACGCTGTTTTCTTCTTTTCACTCTCACTCCTTGCGGAAAACACCTAGACAACATCCACGACCGATTCCTTCTACTTTTCTGTCAATTCGCAATTCCTCTGAAACCTTTATTTTCGAAGTTTTAAAGATTGAGTATTTCACAAGTATTAACTTTATTATTTTCGGACCATAAAAATTATACCTTTTATAATAGTCTACGTGCGTGCGACATGCCTGCCCAATCGATTGTTTTTATTTAATAATCATCATAATATTGGCCTATGTAAAGATTACAAATTAAGAAAATCTTCGAACGAATTATTTCTAGGGACTGTACAAGTAGGTTGGTTGTCCTTTCTTTTAGTTATATATACAAGTGTGTGTGTGTGTGTGTGTGTTTTACATATTTTCCCACAGAAAAATCAATTAATATTGATCTGCCATGAAAATACGTTCAGAAATTAGTAAGTTGAAACTTGCAGTCCACTTTCCTAACAACCATCTTTTAAATATCAGCCATCGAAGGATTTTCTCTATGAATTCGCAGGATATTGTCATTCAGTCCCGAAGTCTACCATTGCTTGTTATGTGACGTTACAGTCTGCGGATTAACTGATCGATCAATGTCCAGAGAGCTGTGTTTCATGTAAAGGACAATGATTCTTATTATCCATCGGCAGACTGTTTAAAATGTTTCGTCACGTTAACAGCAGCGGAGACCACAAAAAACTGCAGTAAATAGTCGTTGTTTTCCTTCTGAAATTGTTAAGACAAAGTATTTACTAGAACATCTAAGATTTTACTTCTCACTACTGAAACACAACAATTGCTTTATCAGATAATACCTATTGGACGACTGAGCTGTGAACAACAAATGTAAGTTCAACAAGGAAATATTCAGTGTGTAGTGCCAATTCGACATCACAAAGTCGAAGACTGACGTCAACATGGGAGGCAGACAGAAATTTCTTCTTGGGGTGTATGTAATCTTTGTTCTGCAGTTTTATCCACTTCTTTTTTCTTACGTTTCTTCTTCCTTTCTGTAATCCCTATGAGAGCCAAATACCTTCCCTATTTTTTTCCCTGAAGTTTCTTCCAGTTTTCACGCAGTAACACAACAGTAATGAGCCGAACACAGTGAAATAATTTTTTATTGTAAATTTATATAATCACGTATTGAACTTCTAGAAATATGACTCATAACTTTGGAAAACAAGACGTCCCGGGCCGCATTAGCCTACGTTGCCATTTAAGAAGAAGAAAAATATGATACGTGTGAGATTTGAGGTTTTCGTAGCGGTGTAAACGATGATGGTATTCTTCTGGGGTGTAACGCTGTGACGGCTTGAAAAAACGTTTTGCCTTCTTATTAAGGGTTTCACGGTTCGTGAAGGAAAGGTAACTAGTAGCAGGTAGCAGGTAAACCTGCGTCAACAGCGGTGGACTCTTTCCTCCAAAACGACGCCACTGATAAATCTGCTTTATACGATTTTTAATCATTGTCCAACGAGATGCAACACTAAGCAGTCTATTTGTTATTCTGCAAGTTCACTCTACATGTTTCGGGTGCTAACGACACCCATCGTCAGGAGTAGTGAACTTGAAGAATAATAAATAGACTGCTTAGTGTTGCATCTCGTTGGATAATTATTAAAAATGTTGACAGCGAGGAACGGAACCACGAACATAAATTTCATCAACTGCATTATACGAATTTAAGACTGTATTTGCTTAACGGCGACAAGGATACTTGGTCATGGGAAGAGAGATTAAGCGAAGAATAACTCATAAATATAATTTAATGGTATTGTTTCATGAATCTGTAATTTGAGGAATTACCAAGATAATGCTGCAAATGTGTAGGCTAAACAGTCTTTCCTTGGCCTTCTATAATAATTGGAACTTTGGATGTAACTAGAAAGTGTCTGGCAGACAGCAAATAACCAAATGCTAAACTTCCGTGCAATAATTGCGCATGTCTTATTTCACTCATATAATCTAATCAGCGTTGAACATATCCGCTTTCCATAAGTGTCTTTTTGTGTCATGTCTCTGTCCCTAGCATTTTCGTACATGTCTGACAGCAGTTACATAAAAGTTGTAGGAATGCTATGGAAACTGCAGGCAACTCACAACTTTCGTGTTCAATTTCATGTCCAAAATCAATAAAAATATGGCTGTCATGCGGAACTTCATGTGCAGGTAAAGAAGCATAATGTCATGTAGTGCTCTGTGGTAACTGTAGTAATAAATGTGTGAATAAGAGTTACAAATGTTTATACTGTACAATATACGAATAATTACGTGCAGGCACGCAGAATCTGTATTTTCGTTTTCGGCTTGATAACAAAATAAATAAACACTCAAAATAAATTTCGGTAATTTAGTAGCAAGTTTCGTCATAAATATAAATACAAAATATTGTAAAAATGTTATGATAAAAATTAATATGTAATAACAGCCTGCAAATCTTAGTTTATACCAGACAGATCTAAAGCAGTTGGATTCTGTTGGGCCTATTGGAAACTACTTGCATAAATTTCTCGCTAATATTCATGATCATTAGTTACTTAAAATTCTGGCAAACCTCACTTGCTTGTAGTAGATAATGAGGAAAAATCTGAAACGTAAGTTTTGTAATATTTCTTGATTAATTTGATCCATCGGAGGATATTTACACATCACAAAATAAATGTACGGAAGGGCCCGGCATTCCAACAAATCATTCTTCACATCATATTAGCACAGAAGGCTACAGCGTGCTGGCCACGTAGTAATAATGGATGATACTTGTGTATCTCCCAAATATTGATGGACGGATATTCCGCAGGAAGGAGGTCCGTAGAAAAGTCCAAATGAGATGGGAGGAATGCCGTAAATTTGCAGCAGACAAGGACATGAAGACGGCAAAAGTGAGACAGAAATTTGGAGGAAAATCATCTAGAAGGCCATGCCCAAGAAACGGGCCTAAGCTTCAAATAGCAAGAAAGAGTACTGGCAAGGTTCTCAAAGCTCAGAGTCATTGAGCATTTATAACAATTCTTTCCGGACGAAACAACACTTGCGTTAAACTTGTTTGTCGTCGGGTTGTCTTGAATCTTTCCGCCTCACATTTCAATCTGTGGTCCGAGTCAAATTCATCATTTCTTGAGGCACGTTCTATTCTAGAACCATTTTTCTAATTCCAGTGAAAGAACAGTTATATAGACAACAGTGTTTTCTGCATCAAGAGAGACTCAAAACAAAGAAACAGGTGCGAAAATATCCTCTGTTTTATGTAATATGAATGTGTCCTTTTTTAAAGCCTGCTTGTAATCTACAAAAATACCTCAAGGCTTTAAGATTTATTTATTACAGACATAAACGTATTACTGTAAAGCCAATCGCATGGTCCAGTTATTAAATTATTTTCTTTTTATTTCATTAAATATTTTTCATATTAATGTCATTTGCCTAGCTCCATTAACTCCTTAGTTGTGATAAACAGAAAGGCAGCTTTTATATAGCCGCCTTTTTGCTGTTTCTTTTAGGGTATACGACTCTTTGTTCTTGACTGATATCTGTCGATAAACCAAAGAGTTAAAAACATTTGCAGCGGTCGGTCAGAACACGTCTTCCGCAGCGAGTCCACTACAAGTAAAAAATTTATACAAATTGAAATATATTTTTCGAAAAAGCGCCTGACATTCCAAACATATTTTATCTCTCTACAAAGTCTTTCCTGGTTATATCTTTATTATTTCATAAATTAATAACCAAAGATCTGCAGATCGATTCCTTAGAGTCATTCACAGTCACCACTCTCTGCACACAGAAACAATACTATGATAAATATCATTTAAATAAACAGGGCATGCAATGAAGTTGATTCGACAAAGTTATAGCGCACTGAAGAAAAATAAAAATGTGCCTAATCATAAGCAGTAAGTAGACAAGTACTTCACAGAGAGCACAATGACTTCTAAAATAGTACAAACATCAGCCTGGAGAAGGTAAGTAGTACCTTAAGACGCTAGTAATTCATAGTGGGTATTTCCGAAGGAGTGTTTGAGATTGTGACAACTAAATAAATGTGCTCGGTGTGAGTGTCTCATGAAGCTAATCTTCACTAGTGTTGTGATTATTGTATTATTAACTTACACGAATAAGATACTTTGGTGAGTGCCCAAAGAAAGCGGAATGTTTATCCGGCAAACTGCTGGCAGAGCAGGGGCTGCACGCAGTCGAATGGCGATAATTTATGCGTGGATGGTGAAATTGGAAGGACCAGAGGGAAGGTGTTTATAGCCTGCTTCAAAGTACTACTGAACAGAGGTATGTCTTACGCAGGGGAAGAGAAGTTCATACAGGGATAGAGACCATTTGGAAGACAAAGGCATAGATAGGAAGATAATATTAAAATGAATCTTCAAGTAGTAGGTTTGGGGACGAGGGCTGGATTGATCTGGCTCAGGAGAGGGCTATTTTTAATGCGGTAATACACTACTGGATTCTGTAACATGCGGGAAATTTGACTGGCTGAGGCTGTTACGTTCTCACGAAGAACTTTGCTCCATGGACTTAGTTAGTTAGTTAGTTAGTTACTGGAAGAACTGAATAAAAACCTCGCACACCTCAGGATAGTCTGTCCCCTAGACGATTTTCAAACCTGTCAAGTGTCAAAGACAGAGAAGAAGCACTAAGGATTGAGACAAACTGTTTGGTACAGTACTAGGCCGGTACAAACGCATGAATTGGGTATTTACGCTTCGCCACAGGTTCTGCTCGTGGTTCTGGCAGTGTCCGCGCTGGGCTGGGAGAAGGTACCAGCCATCCCAGCGGGTCATCGAGCGGAGTACTTCTTGCTCGAAGACGACGGCGCCTATAGATTTGGGTATGACACTGGGGAAGGTCAGAGTGCGGCTGTCAGAGCGGACCAGAACAATCAGGTGCAGGGCCAGTACTCCTATGTGGACAGCGCAGGGAAGAGGGTCAGCTTCGCATACACAGCCGGAGACTCAGGGTTCGTGCCGCGGTTGGAGGAGGGAGAGACAGGGCCTAGTCCAGTGGGGGGTTCAGGTAAGTAGTTATATCAAATTACTTGCCAATTGACTTCTTTCACAATGTATAGGCAATGAATGTAAGCTATATAGAGTCTGAAGTATTCAAAGCGAGTGTAGCCCCTTTCCCACACTGTTAAGTGTTCTACTTAGAAATCCTTTTATTTTGCGTGGCGGCAGTGACTGGTGGAGCGAGAAATCCTGTTGTTGGTAAGCTTTGCGGTTTGTAAATGACGTTGCAGATTACTAACCAACATGGGTTTTGGAGCGGTCATAAATACTGCGTGTGCAAAGGCTTAAATAAAATTAGGTGGACTTGAGCTATTAGCTGCAGATTTACAGTATATAAACATGTTTGCTTTTCGGTTTCTTACCCATGTCCTAATACAGAACACCCGAAAATACAAAAGTTGCTCCAAATCCCGCTAACACGTAGAGTAACCACCACTGTTATAGCGATATGTCGGTGTTGTCTTGAAGTATTTGAAGGCTTCTGGAATCCTCATTCTCAGTTCATTCCTAATACTCTGCCTTACTAAAACGTGCCTTAATTTTATACTTCCATCGTTTTCGTCATTTCAAGATGTTTTCTAACCAAAATTCTGCATGCATTCTCTCTCTCTCTCTCTCTCTCTCGTGTTACACACATATTCCCAGGTAATGTGACTAACAGACACAGCGTGTTGTTACTTAGCACAGGTGCACGGCTTGGTTTCACGGATCTGAAGTGCAAATAGAACTAAACAGTTCACTGGGGTCGGTTACATGTAGGATATTTCAAGTCAGATTCAGTACCTTTTTACTGCTATTGACCAAATTAAAGGATACTAGGTAGAAAATAAGTTTACATTATTTGGATTCTTAATCGTGCAGTCTTTGTAGTCAATGCACAACAGGCTGTTGAATGAGGAGTTGTGTTTGAATTCTGACAGTTGCATTAGATTTTTCTGTTCTCCAGAGCGTCCATGACTTGCAGTGGGACCCAACCGGAATACGATTTCACGAGTTTCAGCGACTCTTTCCTCTAGGAAAAAGCGCCCAGTTGTAAAGCTGACAAGGCACGTCCATCTAGTGTAAAGTTTAAGGATGGCCTCCAGCCAGTATGCCTTCATGCCTTACGCAGGGATGTAATTTCGACTGTAACTGTTACAGTTCAGACTTAATTGTCTGTTATTCCACCCAGTCCCCACCACAACTTATATATATATATATATCATAGAGCGAGACAAGCTCTACTCTTCTTTGTTCACAGAAGTCCATCCTTTGTGTTATCAGCCACAGATTCTTCAACACTTCGCGATCTTCTCTAAATATGTGACTGACAAGGTTTTGCTTCAGCGCTAGAAAAGGATGAAAATTGCTAGTCTATTAATTTTCCTGATGTGATCAAAATAATTCTACTTTCATTAGTTAAATTATACGTTATGTGAACATATTGTAACCAACCATCATGTATATATGTAAGTATATATATATATATATATTAAGGTACACGAATAGAAAAATACGACTGATATGAGCCCAAGTATTTCCACATTATGACATAATTTTCAGCCTTTTTCCATTCTAACACAGTTAACAGTCTTTACAGCGACATATAAATTTATATTTAACACAATAATACACGCGAAACTTGTAGATATTGATGTGAGAGTCTGGTAGCTACGCATATATGAAAGTCCGCAAAGCTTGCGTCACGCTGTCGAAACATTTGGTATGTAAAATACAGATGGATTTGATATCCGCAAGGTATTGCGCTTTCGTGTAGATCAGCACGCTTGAGACCATATTGCTGGGAGCTGGGAGGATTGTGAAGCAACTGAGTGCTTCCTTCTTCAGTGTAGAAAATATAGGTAGTGAGTTTCCACAATACAACTAAAGATGCTATCGATAATACAAGGCAATTGAACCCAAAACCCATATTAGTAATTTACGCACAGTTGAATAGTCACTATTTTAAGCAATAGTATACTGCTAATAACTTTCTCTCTCTCTTCGCACTTAATTTTTTCGAATGTCCAGTGTATCATTTAGCAACATTACTTCTTATTTGCAAGACACAAATTGCAGCCCTAAACCTGGACTTAGTGTGGGTTTGCTCAGTATTTCCACAGAGTTTCTTGAATAGTACGTTAAATTAATGCGCCGATTACAACGTATTCTTTGATTGGTTCCTTATTCGGCAGTATACTTTACATCAGTATCGTAAGATTCTTTTCATAAATGGCAGGATAACTGTTGCAAAATAATTTGGGAAGGATATGAAGGAAACAGTCGTGGCTTAAACTAGGCTGTACCCCGGTATTCACCACAATTGCCTGAGAAAAACCATGAAAATTCTGGGTCAGGAAGGTCAAAGCCTAGGTCGAAATTCGAACAGTGTATCTTCCTAATGCAAATTACGTGTACTTTTATACCACAGAGTGCTATGATTCGTTCTTGTATTAAGGACATTACTGCATTCAGGTTATAACACTCTGAGGTACGGAAACTTGTAGCCTTGTTGGTTAAAATAATTTTGCGGGAACACGCTGCATTCCATTTTTAGATAGAACTGACCTTACAGAGTGAAGTAACAGGTTAATCCAAGCAGGTGGTAGATACACCAGATGATTTCCATGATATCTTCCCGGCTGTGGAAAACTCAAACCTCTTAACAATGCTAGGGAACCTCACTGCTCGGGTGCCTAGTAATCCGTCTTTGCATTCAGTAGTGCCTGTTAAATATAAGCCCGGGGATGGACTATAATTTGGCATCGTTTTTCTCAGTCTCTTTACAATAATTTTGACACGAAAGAACTTTAAAGTACGCCACCATTATTCCTTCCACAACCTTTACAGTTAATTATTTCGTAATCACGTAACATTCAATTGTAACATACACAAATATCAAGAGCGTCTTTACATAAACCAGAAAATGCTGTGTCTTATGTACGTAAATGTTACATAATCCTGGCTGAGACGTAAAACTGGTAATCAATAATAATTCGGAAGATAGCTGTAATATTCCTCCTAGGAGGCAAACTATGTCTATCCCAAAAGTCAGCGAGACAGGAAACTTTTGTACTGTACCATCAGGAGCTAATTTTAAAACTGCACTTCCATAGCACCGCTGAGAATTAGAATCAGAAAATCGCCTTACAACAAAAGCCTAGACCTTCTGAATATTTAAGTATTGTAGGATGTTCGGTCTGTCGACTGCAGTTAGTTACATATCAGTCCCACGGCTGCTGATCCCTGAAGATGGACACATTAGGATCCTTAAAACGCCGGTAACTACCGGTCTTCGAAACAACATCCCAGGAGACTGGGAACTTCAACATACTGTGAGAACCTCAAATCTAACAAAAAAAAATTTTCTGCTACAGGCCCAGGACCTGGGAACACTGTTGCACATTTCAAGACCCCTGTTGCCAGCGGTGATCCTGCCGACGGCTACAGCCAGGGCGATGAAAACTACGACGATAATGCCGATGCCTCCTACTCCTTTTCCATCGACACTGACAGTTACAAACGTGCCGAGGCCTCTGACGCCAAGGGTAACATCCGTGGCCAGTACTCCTACAGAAGCCAAGCTGGCGAAAGTCACGGCCTGAGGTACATCGCAGGCGAAGGTACTGGATTCGTCGTCACCAGCAGCGACGATACTGAAGGAGGTGGTGCCAGGGTTGGACCTGTTTCTAGCAAAACCTCGTCTTCATACTACACAGAACAAACAGCTGACACCAGAAGCGACCGTATCAACGACGGTAGTTATTCAAATTCTTTAAGCAAAAACGACCAGTCCCGGCAAGATTCAGTTGATTCCCACAACAACGTGAGAGGCAGCTACTCGTCCAAAATAAAAGGCGATGGAGAGGCGCGACGTGTGAATTATAGTGCAGGTTCCGCCACCGGCTTTGTTGTCACAAGAAGCCACCATCCGATCTCTTCTGAGCCATTAGGACGAGCAACATCATTAGAATATTCGTCTTCAGGCAAATCTAGATCCACAACCTACGACCAAAGAATTTCGCCCTCCAAAGGATCACGTCCTTCGTCTTATACTTTTTCCTCCGGTACCGGAAGACAACAAGGTGTTGTTGGTTCCGATGGTTCATATTCATTTGCGTACAATGCGGGAGACAGCTCCAAGCAGGAATCTGCCGATGTTCAGAACAACGTGCGTGGAACTTTCACGTTCAAATCTAAGGATGATGGAAAAATCAGAAGAGTTGATTATGAAGCAGGCGCAGCTACAGGTTTCATAGCCAAAGGATCACATCTCCCATCTGTATTCAATCCGCTGTCATCTACTTCAAATAAAGGGTACTCAGGAGTCTTGAGTTCAAATTCCCCAGTTGGTGATTATTCTAGTACTTTCTCAGATTCTAGGGGGCAAGAAGCATCATCTGGCGACGCGTCTTATTCGTTCTCTTACGATGCTGGTGACCAATCTAGACAAGAATCTTCTGATGCTCAAGGTAATATCAAGGGCCAATATTCATTTATAGGAACGGATGGAGTGCAAAGGAAAGTAGACTATGCTGCTGGAGCTGGGAAAGGATATATAGCTAAGGCTGGATCTTCAGTCTCACCTGCATCTTTCAGATCGTTCTCCCAGACACCAGTGACTTCATATTCATCAGAAGCCGGAATTTCATCAACAGGAATTCAGAGCGATGGATCTTACTCTTTCTCATACAACGCCGGTGACCATAGCCGTCAAGAGTCCGGCGATGCCCAGAATAACGTCCGGGGAACTTACTCCTTCAGAGCTAAGGATGACGGTCAAAAAAGGCGTATATACTACGAGGCAGGTGCTGCAACTGGCTTCATCGCTAAAGGCACTGATTTGCCAGCAGCCGCACCTCCTTACGGGACGGGAAATGATTTTTCTTCTCTCTCGTCACAACCGACTTTAAGACTTAATCCCGCTGATGTTGGTGGTCTCGTTTCCTCTAGTGGAATTCAGAGCGATGGATCCTACTCATTCTCCTACAACACCGCGGATCAAAGCCGCCAAGAATCAGGTGACGCTAGAAACAACGTACGTGGAAGCTTTACGTTTAAAGCGAAGGATGATGGTCAGACACGTCGTGTGGACTACAAAGCAGGAGCAAATACTGGGTTCACTGCCAAGCAAGCGCACATTCTAGAGGGGCACGCGGCACCGTTATCAGTGTCGGATGCTGCAGGAACAGTTTTGTCACATACTAAACACTTCGCTTTAAGCCCACATGTCGACCCTTCTGATGATTCATATTCCACTTACAACGATGGGGAACGATCTCTTAAGGAATCGTCAGACAGTCAGTGCAATAATAATCCCCACGATAATCGAAGCAGCGGAGACGCCTCTTACTCCTACAGTTACCAGACAGATAGCAGCAGTAAACAGGAAACTTCAGACGCTCAGGGAAACGTCGTGGGTAACTTCTCGTTTTTAGGAGGCGATGGAGTCATCAGAAATGTCCATTATACATCCAGGGGTAATGAAGGTTTTGTAGCATCAGGTGAGCACCTCCCTAAAGATGTCAATGGTGACACAATTGGAGCAAGTGCATGATTCGGTGCATTCAACATGGCACCTGCGACGGTGACACCATCACACACAAAATCGCAGGAAGTAGGCAGCGCCAATTTTCGCCTTCAAAATTGTGGCCTCCGGAGAGCCCAAAAAAGTTTGGTTATGTTTTAGATCCAAAAGTCTTATGTTGCTTCTCTCATATCCACTTCCTTATACGATTATGTGCCAGTCTAATTTATGTTAAGCAAAGGTACACCGTTACTCCCTCGGACGTATTGCAGTGTATGCTAAGCAAAGGAATATCGTTGCCGGTCCCAGTGGTCACGCGGTCTAAGCCGTAGGTCTGCGGCCGATCGCCTACTGAGATTGTGGGTTTGAATCCCACCGGGGGCATGGACGTATGTCTGTTGTGAGTGTCGTGTGTGTTATCGAATAGAGGTCTCTGCGACGGTCTTATCACTAGTTCAGAGGAGTCCTACCGTCTGTGGTGCGTCGTTGTGTGTGATCTAGAAACCTCGTGAATGAGGAGGTCCTGACCCCAAACAAACAAACAAACCTAGGCATACTGTTAATCCTTCGGCTTTATTGCAATTTATGTTAAAGAATGACATAGCAGTACTCCTTCGGACTTACTGCAATGTAAAATGTGAACAATACTAGTGTCAGTTATAGGCTGTGATCCTCTAAAACTACTTCGTCCGGAAATAGTCTCCCGCACCAAACGCTAAGTTATTTGATAAGTTTCAATGATAATAAACTATGAGCTGTTGTTATTGATGATGTTCATGCTACACAAATTGTAAATTGTCGAAATACTATAAAATGCAATGTAAAAATTACGTAAAATGCTTTGAGTAATCGCCGTCATTGATGCACAAGGAGTCTGCAAGCGTGTAGTGCACAGGGGTAGTACTTTGTTTTTCACATGTTATTAACAGTGAGAAAATGGTTCTTAGATTGTCTTTTTTACACAGGCCTTCCCCAGTGTGAACTCGAGTTCACCGATTCCGCCCTTCTGCTTTCGACATTTTCTGTGTTTGTAAATACCACACAAGTAACGATCTCGCCTGTAACCTCTTGGCAAAGCCAGCCAACGATTTTGTAAATTACATAAGCTGCCACACAATTGAAAACCCATAGGAGGAAAGTAGCATCTCCGCTGTTTAGGCAGACGAATTTGTTTCTTTTGTACGGATTATTTGATATGCGAGAATACCACGAAACGGTAAGCTGGGGTAATGTAGATAATACAAGAACACAGCCATGACTTCGGATTACAATAATTACCTGCCTTACAGGTTATTGTGAACACAAAATTATGTGCAAAGCGAGGAAAATTTTGTATCTACTTTCAGTAAGATATAACTAAAAGCAGAAATATTATGCCAACCATGGATACTTAGTTCAGTCTCACACATTCGCTAAAATGAAGATTTTAACCGTAAACCTACATCTTAAGACCCACAAACGAGCAGTTATGTTGCTAAACATTGAATATTACGGACATTTGTGTAGCAAATTTACGAAAAATATTACATCACTGAAAGTTACAGAGAGGAGAAACATGTATTAATGTCCCTACAAATGTAGTTATTGAAGAGCAGAACTTAGAGAAAAGCAAGGCAAAGGCACTGTATCTTTGAGAAGGCAATCAGTAAAGTCTCAGTTCGAAAGTTGAAATGATAAAGGATATTAGGGAATAATGAGATAAGGCACAAAATATTTTGTGATTAGTAAATCAGGTGATCAGCAGAAGTAAGTATTTCTAGACATGAAAGTTATGCGAAAATAACTTCTTACTTGTCCAATGGGATAATCAAGACGGACACGTTACAAGGAATTGACCAAAGTAGTGTGAATCCCTGCAGGACAGCAAAAGCGCAAATATCGTTAGCTTACCCATATACATGGAACGTGTGTAAAATATGTTAGAGGTCTCAAAACTGATACATGGAAAGACGTCAAAAATGGATATGTATGTCAAAGGTTGGAGACAACCATTACGGTAAAATATATGAAAACGATGACAAGACTAAAGCAAGCATTATTCTTTAGCAACACCGTAGAACCTTTAGGAATTAAAATGTTCGCTCATTTTCACATGATAAAATATTTCTTTCTACTTCCATATGAGTACTAGCTCTCTAAAATCCTACAAAATCACGTAAAATCTACGCTTTCACTCGGGGAAGAAATCAAATTTATTCAGTATTTTAACTGCGTGGTTTATTTGGGTTTCATATGGGATTCGTTAAAAGAAAAGAAAGGGGGACAGGGAAAAATAAAATCCATCTACACTTTTCAGTTTCATGTCTGGATCTTTCATTCACAGTGCAAACGGATGTTGAGTGCACATATTTACATACACAGATCCATTTCTTTCATGTGATTTTAGTAGCTTATTCCACTCTTTGCGTTGAGGAATTATTCTATCAATAATTAGACTCGTGCCAGAGAGAGAAGCCAAGCTGTATCGTGTTGGCAAGCACATGCACAACAGCCAGCTTACTTTTTGCACTTTTCTTTTCTTATCAGTACAAATAATGAAACTTTCACATTACGAATGTGATGCCTATCGAGGCTGCATATTCCTATGCGAAAATTAAGACAAGTGTAAAAACAAAAATATTTTCGACACACACAACGAGAAGATATGAAAAGAAACGTCTGTCGAAAACAAAATAAAAGCTGAGAAATTGTTATATATTATGATATTTGTTAACATCATACAAAAGTTACTTAAATAAAGCGACATATTTATCCTTGGTCTTTTGTTTCTTCCATGCTTTATGAATCTCTGAGGTTTACATATAAGTGTAAACCTCAGAGATTCAAGTTCTTCATTTAGAAAAGCAATCGCAATTAATCACTCAGGGGAAAGCGCTGAATATTCCAGCAATTATTACTAACAGAAACTATAAAGACTCTGACGCCTCGACCAGTGGACGAATGGCCAAGACACGGAACGGAAACATGTAAATGGACATTTGAAGCGCTGTAGTGGATTTGTACTCACCCACTGCGAAGACTGCATCCCTCGCAGCCAGCTGCTCTCTCGCAGTCAAATGACGCTGAATTTTCATTCTTGTTGTGCACATAAAGTACTGCTGTCGCACAACTATTTGTGTTAAAACATCTGTTTACATTCACAATCACGCACTCAATTCGAGTATTCTTCAAACTCACACAGACGTCTGCGGATTATTTAATACTTTGACCCCACTTCACAGTAAGCACATCTAAATAACGATTCTTTTAAATAACTGGATTAAATGTTAAGGTTCAACTCAATTTAGCAAGAGCCGTGGGATTATTTTCACAATATTTTACATTCCCTATAAAATTCCATTCTTTACTTATTATCTACAGGAACCTAAAATGCTTCTTAGAGCTTCGTCAGGTGCTACAGTCAACAGAACTAGAGAAGTGTAATGAATGTAAAATATTTCAATATTTATTTGCTTATGACAACTGTAGGTCAAATGGGGTAAAATTAGGACTTATGCGGCATTTGGTTTGAGCCAGTTTTTAAGTTGTGACAGAAAATAATCCAGATATGAAGGAGAAATTATTTAGTTTTATGTAAATGATGATTTTATAACTCATGTCTTGTTAGGAAAGTATTGTAGAAACTGGTGAGAATACTGCAGAGCAAATCTGTTTTTTATTTGCATGCCAGTGCCAAAAAGTACCTTCCGTGTAAGACAAAACGTTATGTTTCATTTAAACTTTTAACATCCATTTTGGGGCAATTCTCCTCGGTCTGGCAATGTTCTGTGGCAGCACGGAAAATGTTGCTCATCCTATGTAAATCAATGCGGATTTGGTAAATTTTTTGATATTCCAGCTTGAAGGTGTAGCAGTTCTATACCAAATACGAAGAAGTTTAAATACCACACAACCCATAACGTTAAAATGCACTTGAGTATTACCGTTCCATAACAGTTCGCTATTTGAAAATATTATTCACAGTTTCGCTAGGTATTCGTAATTCCCCGTCACATCAAACTGGCCAATACGCAAAGGCTTGCTCCATTTAAGTACCTAAGAAGTAACTTAGGGGTGCTACAAAGCGCGGTGTTAGTTGCTGTGTCGTGCTGTAAATGTATCGTACCGGATCACTCTTTCTTGAATCTGAATATTACAACCAAATGCTTTTTAAAATACTTGCAATATATAGTGTTCTGTCAGAAAAAATATCTCCCAAAATTCTCTTTGAAAAAATCATAGATTTTCTTGTAGCACCTTGACTTGATAGTCCCATTTGATCTAAATACATTCTGGCTCTAAATAATCTTTCAGTTGATACGTCGCTATATATCCCACGACTCTTCAATGCCGAAAACATCTCACGGAACGTGTTCAACTTACGCACAACTAAAACACAAAGAAACACGAAACGTAATAAAGGGAGTTAAAGAAAGCAGTGTGTCTGGATCACTAGACCTCCAGACAATGCACTGCAGCAAACACTCTACAACAGCAACCATTATATTGCCATCAGTACACAGTAAGTCTGTACAATATGCTATCCAGCAACACAGACTTAAACACGAACACATTGTCGCCACAGTATCACCGAGCACACCAAAAAAGTATCCCACAAATTAAAAAACTTTACGTAATCACTCACAGTTAAAAAGATGAAAATAATCCGGAAGCATTCTACTTGAAGTCAACCTTCGAGAAAGGTCATCAAACAGCACATACGATTGCACACAGAGAATGGCACGAATGCCAATGTCGACTGATTCTTCGTCAGAAAAAGAACTCGATGATTCTCGAATCTCATATTCTCATATCGAAAACTTCGTTAACAAAAGAACATCGGTCTCAGCGTCATCTATTACTGCCTTCCACTAACAAGGAACTGAAGAATAAGAGTTCAGTATTTATATGCTGGGACAGTTGCTTTTATGTCGTCTTGAGTAGAAGGCAATATCATACGAGTATGCGAGTCTGTATACAAATAAGTTATTTTTTAACTACAATTTAATAAATATTTGGTATCAAGAGAAAATGTACGATATTTTGAACTGTCTGATACCATAAAATCAAACTTGCTAGATAGCAGCAAGTTTAAACACTTCCTTATAAAGAACACAAAATTCCCAATGGCGTTCTTTTCAGTTTTGGCCGGTTTATAAAGACCATGTCAGTACAACATAACCTACATCATACAAAGTGAGCAAAATTTGTGTTGCAACAAAATATCTCATTTAAACAAACTTACGAAATACTTTATTAACTACATGAGGAAGTTAAGAAATGCCTGCTGTGTGTAAGAATTCTGGCATGTGCCCACTTTTTTTCTCCTTAGATGTTAACTTCATGAATAATTTATAGAAATACACCGAGTGTTTTAACGCAGACTTATCAATACAACAACATATTAAACATAGTTTTGTTATGTGCATTACATGCTCTGACAAACAACACTTTCTGCGCATTACTAAAAGTTTAAACTTTCAGTTAACATAGGAACAGACTGAATAGTAAGATTTCCTTGATACATGAGGTAAAGAAGAGGGTATATTATTACTTGAATTTTTAAATTCACCACAGTTACAATGACAAAATTTCAAGGGCAGATTCCACCTTGCAAGTTATATTTTTGTGTATCAGTAAAGCGTAAATAACAAACTGAATGTCTCACTATAAGATAATTTTTTCTTGATGAGGTCAAAAACTTCCCTACCAATTATCAGTCATACAGATCTATTATTGTGTTCACAAGGAATTACATAAATCTACAGTCAGGTCTTAAAACCACCCTTCCTGCTTGAAGTTTACCCACTAAAAGGCTCTATAGGTTTTCCTTCTCCTCTACATATGGTACATTTTTTACCCTTCTCAGCCCCCTTAATTTATCATATCAAATCATTTATTTGACCACCTGAATAATATTTGTGAGGAATACAAGCAATGAAGTTCCTCATGCATGTCTTGCCATCTTCTTATTCGCTGCTGGATCTTAGGTTCTAATATTTATGAGCATCCTCTTCACGAAAACTCTCAGCACTTTTCTTCCCATAAAGTAATAGACCAAGTTTCACATTTGCTGAAGACATCAGGCAAAACTGTTAAGTCCATTAGACTTGTCAATCGTTGAAGATGAGACCACACACTTTTCTGAAGTATGGGGCATGAATCAATCACATGACATGATGCCATATCCCAGATGTACAAAGACCTTAACTGTGAAGCTCCACAAGCCCAAAAAACTGGCAATTACTTATTTAATTTAGTTTATTATAAGATATTCTTAGAGACTTCTAAAATTTTAATTGTTTGGGAATTACAGTTTTCTATGAAATACATAAATTGCTAACATACTAGAGTCCCTCAGATAACTATACCCAAAATTTCTGGTGGAAATTCAGCCTTCTTCTCCCAATAATTTGGTACAAAACTTTTCATGATTTCACAGTCCTGATGGAAAAAAGTGAACAAATTGTCTATCCTGCAAATATAAAAACTTCAAGACCAAAATTTGGGAGAAAAAGAGGAACACAGAAGAAAGTCATCTAAATTCATGGTTTGGGAACCTTACGTATGTAAGTTTTTGATCCTCAGTTGTGTTCTCTACTCTTCTGCCATAGTTGAAATCTGTTTTTGAATGACATTGTTGAATACCACAGTGTTATTTTGGTGTCAACATGTTCCTTTGTGGCAGTTGACAGGAAAATTCATTCAAAACTATGTCAATAGGTCAAAGTCTGTAACTGGTTTCCCTTCCTAATGTTCTGACTTCTCTTTTTTCATACATGACACCCCAACTGAAATCAGTTACTTTACTTCGATATACACAAATATTCATGTTAACACAAAGTGGGCACAGACATCCCAGGTAAAACTTTCTGCTTACTGTGATGAAAAATAATTAATTTTTCTCCCCATTGTAGAATTTAAAACATAGTAGTGAAATAATGGATGTCAGGTTGAAAGTTGTGTTTCTTTCAAGACTGAACTACTGTAAACACATCCAGAACACTGAGTTGCTTATGCTCCTGTCACAGGGGATGAAATATGCTTTGGATAAGGAATTTGCATGATGAATAATAAATAGAATTGTGAAGGGCTAGAACTCAATTTCCTAAACCTGGTTTTGTATTAGATGTAAGTTTATATTGTACAGTCACAAATAACTCAGAGAATTATTAAAAAAAAAAAATACAAAAACATATAAATTGATCTAAAATTAAACACAGAACAACTGAACACACAAACATGCCACAGAACCAAAATATATTACACAATAAGAATATAATATATGCTAATCTAATCAAATGAAAACCGTTTCAGAATTTTAAATACTTGGGATCAAGAAAAATGAATACAAATGAGCAATCCTCTGTAAATGCAACATACAATACCTGCCACTTGACAGATCTTAATCTTGCAGTGTGCTTCATACAGATGCTCTCATATTTGTCACTTGTCTCCATTAACCAATCCATGCCAGATGGTGGGAATATTATTTCTGCAGTCTTGCAAATAAATTTGGCAATGAAACTGAGGAATTGATACATTAAAAAAATGCTTATTAATATGTGGTTAAACACACTTAATAGTCTATACAGTATTTCACAAAGCTTAATAGTTTCAGATGTAATACCATTTAGTACGCTAGAGGGATACCAATACTTCGTAAGGATCTGCCAGCCCATTTTGATCAAACTATGTGGTGCTATATCCCAGAAGACCATCAACTCGATACTCAGCACTTATAAACAGTAAGGTCTCATGTACTTCTAAAGCACCAAATGTAATGCTCTCGTTTGTCCATTATTATGGATAGCCTTCCTCTGTGTGCCACTACTTTAATGCGATTTCTCATGTATGACACAAACTGTTCATAGTGCAGAATGTCAAAAAATTTATCCAGCTTTGTAGAAGGACTATGATAGAATTACTAGTGTCTGAAAGAACTTGCACTGAAGCTCAGAAAACTTGCAAAACATTCAGAACTGTTGATCTGCAGTTATAAGAGACCTGGAATTCACTTGTATCATCATCCTACACTTTCTGAATGTTTAGGTTATGTATCATAACATTTCTGCATTATTCCAAATTGATAATTTACAGTTACTCTGCCATGTCATTTGTAACACAAGTAAGATATTGAACGACTAACAGAGAGGAAGAAAAAGACTTGTTCAAGGGATCACATAAGGAGAGGCACAGGAAAGATTGGTTGCAGCTAAAAGAATAAAGAATAAAGGAGGATGTGACAGAAGTGGAGAATGTTTTGCACAGAATGACCCACCCTAGTGGGATGATGGACTGTAATGATGATAAATGTAGTTGCTCAGATTGCATCAGTGGCTGTTTGCATGGACCAGATTTCTTTTTGAGAAGCTGATAGTCAATCAGATGTCAAGAAAATGTCATTTTTATGGAAACTGAAAGTTTATTTTTGTGCTAAAAATGATGTGATACTTGACTCTGTCCTGAATTAGCTAAATACAGTCCTCAGCATCACATCATATTTCCCCAAGGGTATAGTTAGAGTGGTGCAGGTGGTGTAGCTGCCCCACAGAACAAAGTACAAGGGGCAGCAAAATGGGTGGAAAGTAATATATTAAAAAAAATTAATTCTATGCGCTCAACAGGTGTTAAATTATTGAGACAAATGAAAGGAAATTCCTAAATTACTGTAATTTTTTAATGTTCATTATTTTTGCCATTGGCAGCCATTGTTTTGCTCTCCATGGACATCAAAAAACCAGATGTGCTACTCTATTTCTCCTATATTTATTTTAATATTATTCTCCCAGCTACATGCGATCTTCAGGATGGTCTCTCATCTTCACATTTTCCAGTTAAAATTCTGTAAGAATTTCTCATTCTCTATACATAATACATGCCCTTTTAATCTCATCCCTCTTGATTCAGTCTTCTAGTAATGCCTGATAAAGCATGAATATTGCTTTTTTAAACTCATGATTTTGTAATTTTCCCCATTCTTGATGTTACTTTCTTTATTATAGTTTCAAATACTATTTCTCTCTTCACTTTTTCTCACACAAGTCTAAATTTTGTGTGAGGGTGAGTGACCAATACAAAACAAAGAGCAAAACTTCAGCTTTCTGTATTGTAATGCTTACATATTAAGATAAGAGCCGAGAAGCAATGTGGAAACACATAAAGTACGTGGCTGTTAAAGTACAGGGGGACTAGTATCTTTAGAGGGAATTCAAAAGAAACTGGAATTACTGTGGTTTTGGTGCTTAACAAATGGCAATAATACACATTACCAGGAACAAATTTTGATATAGTCAAGATAAACTACAGTGTGACCAAAGACAATTTGGTATGACCACGAGTAGGTTTAAAATAGATTAGGAATGTATGGAAACATGAACAGGAGACAAGGTTATGGGAAGAAAGAAAACTGTAAATAACTTACATTAATACAAGGCACAAAAATGGAAAAACTGATAGAAGTTTAAAGTTTTCAGGCTTGCAATATTCCTTGCTGAGACACTAACTTTGGCTTTGTGTTGTCAAGGGATAGTGTGCTGATGTAAGGCAGAAATTAGCAAACGTCATCAGACATAATCCAGACAGACCAGCATAAGTAAAGGATAAAACCTTCTCCTAAAAATGCACACAAACCTTCATTAATAGCACCTATATATATGGCACTTAGATATTTATTTTATATTTCATATATATATCAGGTTTATTTATATATGACTGAATGAATGTGGCTTCACTGAAATGTCTGTGTGGAGTTCAATACATATTTTCATATTTTTGGTTAATGAATATTTATATCATATTTATTTTGTCAAATATTTGACTTTGTTGCAGCCAATAACTGCAATCTGAAATTCATTAACTAAGAACCAAAAATATATGTTATAAGGGAAATATTTTTCTGCACCTTGTCACCAGCACTGATGATAAAAAATCTGATATTTAATTATTCACAGATAATCTTTGTTGTTTTTGTAATTTACTGTTGCAAAATTCGTTCATTGATTGTAACTCAGCAAGACTATTTTTTGCAGGATTTTGTCATAAGAATTATCTCTAATAAACATAAAATCATAATTATCAATGCACATTCAATAACTGACAAAAGTGATTCTTCAGTCTATTCCAATTACTGCAGGAATCTGCAAGCAAATTACTCTATTCTTGTTTTACTAAGTTACTTCGAAGTTTGTATTACTTCTTAAATTCACTAATATTCCTGTTCTTATTGATTGTTTCAAGTTCATTAAATTTACCTTTCAAATATTCCCTGTTTTTGATACTGAAATGTCTACCAGATTCACAACTAACTTTGCTCAGATTATCTGCATTGATTTGATTTGGTTACTGTAACAGCTGCAATTCCTTTGATAAACAAATTTTGAGTGTTCTTCATCAAACTGTGGTTTATGCTGCTTCCATTCATAATAACCTGGGTTATCTTTAGCCTAAATTTTAACATTCTCTGCTTTCCAAATTGTTATTTATTTTCTTATTATCTTGTAAGTTCTTCAAAGATGCAAACCTATTAGAGATTTAATGCTGGTACTGTTCTTTGGTTTCCACTTGCTTAGCTACTTGAGATCCAGTCTCATCACATCAAATTTTTATGCTGCTTGTTTAGTTTTTGAGAGTCTTTCACAAAAATTAAAAACCACTAGATGCCTTTTGAGATGTAATAAATCTGTGAGTCTTGCCATCATGAGAAGTTCAATTGTATTTATGAAAGTTTTGATGCATGAACTTTGTGCTCATGACATTTACGTTCGTTGATGCATCAAAGTTGACTACTTTAACACCATTATCATTACTATTGTCAAGTAAAGTCTCAGTCTCAGTCATTGGATTTAAAGTATTGTCTCTCCCCCGTTTTGCATTAAAATAACAGAATTTTCATTTTGTTCTTAGGGAAATGATCAAATACCTGCTCTGAATCCTTGTACAGTATACTCTTGGAGTTATCATTTCATCTTGAATTGGGCCTAGCACATTCCAAATGGTACCATACCAAAGGCCCCTTAGCACTGTTCAATTCAGTTCAATTTATTTTGCTTTCATTTGGTCCATTGGGGTTGTGACCCATCAGATATGGAACTTGTCAATACAGAAATAAGGTTACAAATATACATAATGTAAGATACAATACAATTAATCTCAGGATGTGTCTAAATAGGCAACATTCTAATTGTAACGCAGTTGCAGAGAGGTATATTAGCTATGGTTTATAATCTAATATTTAGAATAGTATATGATAAATCACAATAAAACAGTAATACCATATTAAGTGCAAGAATACCAAACATTTTTTATATTAATACAATTATTACAATACTATGTGATCAGAGATATTTACAAGTTAATTCTGATATTATTGTTATCATAATATTCATTACTTGTTTTTGTTAACAAGAATAGAAGTCTATTTGAATCCAATTCTGAAATTCATGATTTGAATACACGTTTCAACCACAACTTACATTTATCTTCTACAAACTTAACATTAGTTCAGAAAGGAGTACTGTATTCTGGAAGTAAGATATATAATCACTTACCATCGAATATTAAAGCTTTGTCGAATGATACTAAGCTTTTCAAATCCACATTAAAGAGTTACCTTATTGAACATACATTCTACAGTCTAGATGAATTTTATAAATCAGCATCCTAATGATTATGGTTCTCTGTTTTTTTTTACTTGACTATTGAAGCTATAAGATCTTATTTAATGTGTAACTTAACTTATTATTACAATTTATTACTTTCTTGTCTGTCTTAATTGTATTTTATTTATTAATTGTGTTATGACAAATGCACTTCACACTTTTATGTATTATTGTGACTATATCCATATCTGTAAAGATCTAATGGAAGGTGAATAAATATGATATGATATGATATGATACAATATGATTTAATGAGTAGAAGGATTTTGTGTATAAAACTTTTTACTGCCTTTTGAAATGTTCTTGGACTATCAATGTATGTTTTGATGTCCCGTGGGAGACTAATGAAAATCTTAATACCTGAATAATAAACTCCTTTTTCGTAAATGCTCAAATGTGCCCTAGGTAGGTGTAGGTTGGAAGTGTGACTGGTGTTTATGTTGTGTATTTCAGAATTTGCAAAATACTGTTCCCTGTTATTTGACACAAATGTAAGTAAGGAAAGTATATATTGTAACATTGATGGTAAAATGGTTAATTCTTTGAACTAGTTTCTAGAAGATTCTCTGTTACCACGCCCCATAATAATCCTAATTGCCTTTTTCTGCATTCTAAATAGCTGAATACTATGGGAGGAATTTCCCCAAAATATTATTCCATAAGTCATTACAGAGTGGAAAAGGGAATGGGAAATCATAATAATAGCATTTGTATTTGCATATAGCTTAACAGATCTAATTACATAGCAAGCGGTACTCTATTTATTTATTAAGTGGTCTATGTGTGGTTTCCAGGAAAGTGTATTATCAACTCTTAGGACGAGAAATTTAGTGCTTAGGTTGTTAGAAATTCTATTATTATCTAAGCATATTCTTATGTCAATGCATTGGCTGTTCTTTGTTTTGAAGTATACATAGTCAGTTTTTTCAATGTTTAATGAAAGGTGGTTTTTTGAACCACGTATTAACATTTCCAAGAACTGTTTCAATATTCACATGGAATTCCATGAAGTTTCTATGAGTGAAAAGTATGCTTGTATCATTGGCAAACAGAACTGGCATTGCTTTCTTGTTTATGACTGCAGGTAAATCATTTATGTATAAAAGAAACGCTGAAGGACCCAGTACAGAGCCTTGTGGTACTCCATGTTTAATCATTGCCCAATTTGAAACAGCAGTATTGTGATTTGTTTTATTATCTATTAGGACTACCTTTGATGTGTGATTGAAAAATTTCCTTGCTCTTACCAATAATTCCATATTTATAAATTTTTTATATTAATGTTTCATGATCTACACAGTCATATGTCTTTGTGAGGTCACAAAAGATACCTCCCACTATTTGTTTACTCTTTAAGGTATCGAATACTTCATTTATTAGTTTCTAAACAGCACTTTCTGTTGTAAATCCTCTTCAGAATCTATATTGTTCCTTATTTATAATGTTATTTTTGTGCAAATGGACCAGTAATCTTGTCTGTATTACTTTTTCTAAGATTTTTGAAAAGTAGGTTAAAAGAGATATTGGCCTATAATTGCTTACATTTCTTTTATTACCTTTTTTTTATAAGGGCTTTATTACAGGCCACTTCAATCTAACTGGAAAGACACCTTTAGTAATTACTTTATTACATATATAATTAAGGGATGAACTTATAAAAGGAGCAGTTATTTTCAATAATTTAGTTGAGATTTCACCATATCCGTATGAGCTCTTTCGTGTAAGGGTTTTGATTGTGTTTTAAATTTCAGAAGTTGTAGTTGGTTTACTTTGAAATGTTGTACACCTCAGTTTTCTCATTTCCTTTACAAACTGTGAGGATATGTCAATAATTGCAGTATCTGGGGTATTTTTATTTTGTATATAGGCGTTTCTATCTGTAGTTTTAATATCCTCTATTATTGAGGTTAAGTAGTTTTTAAAGGTCTCCGCAGTAAGTTGTTGATTATCAGTAGTAATACCATCAATATTTAGGAATTTAATGTTTGTACTGTGTTTTTTTCTGTGTGTTTCTTTGTTTACAATGTCCCATGTTGTTTTATTTGTGTTAGTAGAATTTTTAATTTGATTATCATAGTGGCATTTTTTGGCCTCTTTACTGACTTTGGATAGTATGTTGCAATAGTGTTTATAGTACCCTTTAATGTGTGGGTTTGTACTGTTTGTGCATGCTAAGTACAGTTTTCTTTTCTGTATAAAAGAGGTTTTAATTCCTATTGTTATCCAGGGTTCCTTACTTTCATTACTAATTTTTTTTGGTGGGTAATTGGCATAAAAAATCCTTAAGTAAGTGTTCAAAAAGGATATTTAAGTAACACACCAACAAATGCACATAGTTCAAAAAGGAGGTAAAAATTTTATTAACATTATTACCGTCAAAAACTTGATCCCATGATTCATAGCTTGGGCTCTTTTGAAATTCTGCCATAGTGTATTTATTAATGTTTCTTTTGAAATAGGTTTGGTACTCATGTGACTTATTATTATACAAAGTGTTTACATTTAAATTTATAATCTGTGCATCATGGTCAGAAAGTCCATTCATTACTGGGATTACCTCATAGGTATCTCTCTTAGTGGTATCAATAAAAATGTTATCAATGGCTGAAATGGAATTTCTGTAAGTTCGAGTAGGAAACTGAACTAAGCTTAAAAGTTTATATGAATTTAAAAGGGCATTCAACTGGCTCTGTTTGTCACTCTCCTGAAGATAGTTTACATTTACATCACCACATATTATAAGGTTTGATTTTATAGTACACATCTTTTGCAGTACCTTGTCTAATTAAGTTATGAATGTATTAAAATAACATATGGGTGATCCATAAATAACTAACGTGCAGGTGTTTGAAAATGTGGAGTCAAGTTTAAGTGTACAGACTTCAATGTCTTGGTATACGCAATATTTATCAAGATTTAGGGTAGTAAATTGGAGATGAGATTGAATAAATATACTAACACCACCTTTTTCAAGTTTCCTCCTGCAGTTCTTGGCTCCTATAGAATAATTTTCTATATTAATAAAATCAGCTTCAGATTGACATATGTGATGTTCTGAAAAGCACAGTAAATGTGGCAAGTGTTGATGTAAATGACACAGGAGTTCACTAGTCTTGCCTATCAAACCCCTGATATTTTGATGGAATAGTTTAAAGAGTTGGTTTGGGGTCTGACCCATTCTATGTATTACACTGGTACCTATTGTTCTCTTTTCAGGACGTCTGTTGTCCAAAAAAATTCTTCATTCATTGTTTTTGGTGTTTTCTTTATCCTTGTTGATGTTCTCAGAGTAGAGTTGTTTTGTTCTGTAGTGGTGGTGGATGGTGGATTCTCGACTTGATTCTGGGTCCCATCATGTGTATTATTGGCGTGATCCTTTGTCCAGCTTAGGCTGATCGGGATGTCTTTCTTCTGTTGTAGAAGTCACAGAAGTTGAACGGATGGCTGTTTTGCAACTTTAGCTTTCCCAAGGTTATTTAGATGATGGCCATGTTTGGTGTAATACTCCCTATTTGGATATACCTCCATTATTGACACATGTCCCAAGATCTTACTTAACTTCATTAACATTCAGTTAAATACTCTAACTTCTTCATTCACACATGATGAAGACATAAAATCATGTCTATGTGGAACACTTGTTAATATTATGTTAGTATGGCTACTGTTTTTTGCAAAGTCTACCAAATACCTGAATGCTTTCATAGTGTTATTTTGAGCAACCTCATTTGCACCACTCCAAAGAATCAGGAAATAATTTTTGGTTAGATTCTTAATAACGTTCATTACTGTCTAAATTAATATGTCCAAACAAGTTCCTGGTTTCACCAAACCCTGAATCTTGTAGTTGTCTGAAAGTAACTTTTCACATTTGTTGCACAGACTTTTGAATGGCTACCTCCCACAATTATAATGCAATGGTCTTTTTTTGCTATATTTCTCATTCCACCTGTTTTCACTGGCACAGCACTTCAACCCATCTTGGGGTTTCTAGGCACTGTACTCACAACATTTACTTTGTCGTCAGATGTAAGTTTAGATTGATGTTTGATATTGTGGATTCCTTGTTTGTTTGTTAGGTTATGTGACATGGAAGAGGGATTTGAGGGTCTGTTATTTTCTTTGTTTGTCTGTTTTACATAATTTACAGTCTATTTAGGTGTTCACACTTCCCAGCATGTTTGGGCACTGTTGCTGGAGCACTGAGTAGCTAATGGCGCAAAGCAGTTAAAAGTTCCAATATGTTTTCCGATAGGCCGTTTCTCATATTTTGCAGTGTACTTTGTTGAGTTTCCCAATTCGTATGAATGGCCAGATGTGACTGGAATCCAGTCATTATCATTAGGTACTTCATGTTCCTTATAGGATCCAGAATCAATGTTGGGTCTCGCCGTGCATGTTGAAACAGTAATCGCGTCTATTTCTTTTTGAAGTAATTTAATAATCAATTTTGCAGAGCTGAGTTCCAGTAGTGTTTCTTGAAGTTTATTTTCTAATTCTTCACATTTTATACAAGTAATGTCACTACTTTTACACTTATTACCCACTAAATGCAGCACTTCATTGTCTTCTGCACTGGATGTGTATGTGACATCCTGTCACAAATTATATTCCCTTAATTGCTGATGTGATTTTCTTATGTACAAAAATCCTGTTCATAATTAGTAACTTTCAGTTTCTTTTCCATAGAAGAAAGTATACTCCTCTGCCCCTTCTGTGTTTCCCTTGTCTTATATGACCTCCTGTACACCCAGTAAATAGAATCTATACTTTTCTAATTCCCTGGCCACTGTCTGCAGTGACACTGACCTATTGAAGATTCCACAAATTCTACTTTCTCAATCTCTCATAAGCTCTATTTCCTCTCATTTATTATTGTTATGTATTTATTATGCTACTCACCCTCTCTGTCGTCCAGTTGTCTCTAAAGCTACCTCTATATTGACAGTCAACCACATCCTATTTAATTCAATTCAATTCAATTCAATTTATTTTTGTTCATCTGATCCACAAGGGGTTGTAACCTGTAGGATATAGAACATGTCAATTACATTTAACTCTGTATTACAATACATTACAATAGATATAAGCAGTCTAAAATAGGATAAAATAAAAATGCAGCCACTGTAGAATCTGTGGTAGTCAAAAGGTAAACAAAATATACTAATTTAAACATACATTTCAGTTGTACAATTTTATAATATGTTAATATTTAAAATTAATTAATAGGTCAATAATTCTCAAGATGAAACTTTAGAACACAAAAAATAGCTGAATAATACTAAATGTTTTAAATCTTATTAAAACTAAAATATATATCAAAGGTATAAAATGAATGAAAATACAAGAAATTTTTCAAGGCACGTTTAAATTGATTTCTATTATGGCACAGTTCCTTTATTTGAGAAGGCAGACTGTTGAACACCCTAATCCCAGTGTAATATGTTCTCTTCTGATATACTGACAGATTAGATATTGGCAGATGTAGATTTGATTTATTCCTAGTATTAGTAATTTTTCATGCTTGTTCTGCATCTCTCCAAAGGTTTGTTAAAATATAAACATTTCTAAGGAGTCCAGTGAATATTGAAGGTATAAAATAAGTTCTGAAAGTGTCCTGTATATTACAGTAAATGCCAGAATTTTTAAAAAAGAATAGAAAATGTGATGGACAGAGAATAATTACATCAACATGGAACTATATGTCTACAGCTTCACCATATGTTGCAAGTTCTCTGCTGTATAGGTGAAAAACTAAAGCTTTGTAATGCAATATCTCTGTAATATATTTTGTGTGTGTGGAGTGGATTTGTGCAAAACACTGATAATAATTTTAAACAGAAGTAATTAAAGACTGAAATTATTGACCTGGGTCTTTACACTGAACATTAAATGAGGAAAAACTTTAAATATTGAAATACTAAATTCTGGCAATTATGTTAAATATTAGCGATAGAACATCTTCTAGATTTGAAGTCTAACATAGGTGACAAAAAAATTAATTTGCAATCACAGCAGCCACGTAACCCTTGTGTTGTATGTGTAGTCTAATATTCATGATTACATACACTAGAAAGCAATGCATAAGTTTCTAGGCTGCTGTGCATATGATACTGGATATAGAGTTTGACATTGACACCTAAATCTTGTTGGTAGTGTCAACATAATGGATGCATACAGAATATATATGTTAAAATTCACATAACTGTATCATATTTGGCATAAAGACAGTTACATTTTTACCTTTCACATTGTTTTCTCCAATTAGAAGAACATATATACAGATATTCATTAACAGCACAAATTATTAATTGTTTAATAATGGGTCTTTTATATTGTCATTACTCAGTTTTTTATAACACGCCAGTGTGACTGGCAGCAAGGCATAATTAAAAGCAAATGTACTGCTTTGTTTTGTTTTGTGTTATTGCACTGGATAAAGAAAATAATAAAATGACAAAATATGAAGTGAATACTTGATAACAAATGCAAACAAAAGATACTGCCTATTACAGTTAGTAATTCAGCAAGACTGAAGATAACCGTCTGCCTAGTTATGGACCAAGGCATGATGATATATAGTAAATGGAGTCATAGTTTCAAAAACTGCTGGATTGGAGGTGGAGAGTCAGCTACACAGGCAAAGTCTAAGCCATTTTGTTGGAACCCAGAGTCAGTGTAGACTCAGTGGCAGTTGACTTCTTGTTCTTGCTGGCCCTTGAAATAAATTTATCTTTGTTCCTGTATCCAATTGTAGAAAATAACTATATATTTTTTCCTGAATGGCAAAGAATTCTTGAAAATTAGCACTCATTCTATATATTTTGGAGGTCTAAAATTTTATTCTTGTCCTAGACAGTGTCCTGACTAATGCATAAGTTGTTTTCTTGAGTCCTTCCAGTCAAGACTGGCATTGTACAGTATGTTAAAAATAGGCAGAACTGCACACATTGGCATATTTTGAATTCGTCATTTATCTTTCCCCAGACACCATACAACTTGTGAGAAATGTAGAATGTCTATAATAAAGTAAAAGAATTTGTGGATTCTCTTCTCTGAATTTATGAAGACACTGTGTAGCTATATATGCCTTAATTCCCTTCATTTATGTACATCCAACTCTGCAGACACATTCTGTCACACCTACTTTTTACTTCCATGATTTTTCTTGATGGTGGAGCTTTAAAATAGATCCTGAACTGTGAGATTGCTGGTTAAGACAGCAGTTTTGTTCAAGATTCAGGTCTTCTGAGATGCTACACCATGTCAACTGGTAAATAATTACTGAGTTTTTGAAGTATTACAGTGCCTACATAAGATCGGTAACCTTTTTCCCAGGTGACAGATGACAGAACATTCTAGACCAAATAAACTGACAGGTCTGGAACTGTAATGAAGGATTTAAAGTCTAGAAGCAGAAATACCTCAAGAAAAATAGTAAAATTAAGGGTACAGGTGTATGGACTTGTTATGCATGAACAAAAATAGAATACCTCTGACCATAAGCGAGACCTGGGGGTGGGAGCATTCCTCCCCCCCCCCCCCCCCCAAAAAAAAAAAAAATTTCCTCAAAAAAAATTTTTTTTTGTTTTGGGGTTAAAAGGGAGAAAAAAAAAAAAAATTGGGGGGGGGGGGGGGGG
>Ga0123354_10000930_pt1 | contig 32945 bp, 15 predicted proteins | sample TergutLab28metaG_2_FD_97872 | JGI IMG/M metagenome (GOLD analysis project Ga0123354, IMG submission 97872) | Labiotermes labralis P4 segment gut microbial communities from Petit-Saut dam, French Guiana - Lab288 P4 | ecosystem: Host-associated > Arthropoda: Insects > Digestive system > Gut ... | reverse complement strand
TATGAAGGGGTTTGTCGTGTTAGGTGTTTATAGGTCGACAGTGAAAAAGCAGAACAAGGAAAAAACACTGCTATGGGAGGTGGGCGTTAGAGGAGAATGTGTTTAGGGCATTTGTGGATGTATCTTGGACACTTAATCCATTAAGTCTTGTAGAGCAAGTACTTAACTATGCTTCATCAAGTCCCAGGTCCAGGGCCGTGAAGATAGTACTTGACTTTCATTGGGTGACCTGGACCATTGCTGCATTTGTGGTGTAGGTGGCAGGTTCTCTTTGAGTTGTGTTAATTCTTGTGTCATTAAATTGACACCATAATGACTGAGTTCCTGTTTTGTTGCAGTGGCCACTTCTATGAGAAACATCTCAAGTACATAAAACTTAATGAAAAGTTTGTGCCTTTTACAAAGAAGAACTTAACATACCTTATGAAGGTAAGCAGTTTGTAATGTTCACTACAAACCTGTAGATGAAGCACATGTTAGTGTTACGACTATGAATGTATGAACAGCTGATGTTTTAATCGTCTCTGTGTTTGTGTTTTCCATCTTGCTGTAATTTGTTGTTTGGAAATCTGTGGGGTGATGCTGAATTCATGTGCAAATTGAGAACCCTTCTACTGGGATCTAATGCCTTTGCATTATTTGTACATATGAGGGGAAAGTTTATTATTGAAATGTGTATGTTATTCACTTTTGAATTATATAATTACTCTTTGCTTGACAGATGGCTTTAATTGTCAAGACAGTCATAAAATGTACATACTTTCGCCTGTTAGAAACTGTTGGTATCTGATACATTATAGTTTATAAATAGCAGTGTTACAGCTATGTGAAGGGTATTTTTGGTATGCAGGTGGTAAAGCAAATTAATAATGTTAGTGATTGTGTGCAGGATAACTATGACGTCCAGTTTGTGAAGCAAGTGTATGAGAGCCCAGTGGTTACATACCAGGAGCTAAAGAGTGGCTCCATTGTAGCGGAAGGTTCTGTACGCATCCCTTACCATACAAACGACATGTACAAGAGAACAGCCAAGATGCTTGGCCTGATGGATGACTTCCGGGTGAGTGCTGGCATGCAGTAACCATTTCAAAATTTTCCTTTGATATTTCATTCCATTCACTTAGTTCATTGTCAGATATACTTCAATTTCTCAGCTTTTTTAGAATTACAGTGAAGCCCTGTTCAAATGGTTTTGGAAAAATTCAACAAATTTGGCTTATGAAGTGGGAGAATGAGGGTAGGCCTAAAAGCATTATTTTGTAATTGTCTAATTGACTTGTAATTCAGTTTCGTAGAATATTATTCTATATAAATTTTGCAGTAAATGATCAATTTTCACCATCATATGACATTACCTTCCTCAGTGATTTTATCACAATCATGAGCAGAAAACAATACATATTTTTCCAAACACAAATACTAAATTAACAGCCTGTTTTTGCAGGAACTGTTCCACTGTTTTCATCTTTTTCTGGCTTGGCTGTTCCATTACACACTGTGTACTGTGTTCTAGGTTGACAATTAAATGCCAAGTACTTAAGCAGTTTTTTTTGGGGAGGAGTGACATTTTACATAGCAACTATCTTGTGTGTAACATATATTTTTTCTTGTACTTACAGCAGCCTATGTTTTTATGCTGGTTTTTGATGTAGGCAGAGTCATCACATGTTCAGTAATTAATGACACCAGATGACAAAAACATACACACACAATTTAAAGTGAACACAATTTTTATAGAAATTTTGTACATGGGATGTTTCAGATTATTGAAATTAAAACAGTGACAGTCACAATACACCCCATTAAATTCACACCTCTTTGCGTTGTTGATTGCACGTGCACCATGAAATATATGTGTTGATGGAAAGAGATGGCATTGCAGTCAGAATGTGATATTATTTCTTGCCACAGTCTTCACAAATTAATGGTCAGTTACTTGTCTGTGCCTCTGGTATGTGGTGGAAACAAACTGGGAGATAAACCTATATAAGCTGAGGGTCTTATTTTGTTACTGTACTTTGGGAGCAGATTGAACAAATCACTCTGTGGGGAAATTGTTTAAGAATAAGGTGTAAAATATGTATTAAAAGGGTAAAAATTCATTGTGTTGTGAACTCTTGTGCTTCGAAGTTGATAAATGCTTTTAAGGACAAAATATATTGAAGGGGCAGTGGGTTTGTTAATCTTTGGGGAAAATTTAGGTATTGAATTGTACCAATATCTTAGGGTGAGAATTCTTGTTAAGCAGGGTTCATCATCGTCATTGTAACTATAATGCTTTTTTTTGTTTATGGTTTATTTTATGATACTGTTAGGATTGCAGACTCTTCAGCATCCAATGTAAGTTGACTGGAAAGGATTTTAAGGAAGTGCATGGTCTAATTGATGTACTATGCTAGCAGTTTCTTGGAGAAACTGAGGAGAACTGTGACATCATTTTGTCAGGGTAGCTGGTGTTATGGCTGAGACTTGAACTGAGCACCTCCCAACTAAAAGTTCAGAGTGTTACCACAACCCCAATAAGCTTGGTCAGAATCAGTATTGATATGTTTGTTGCTAACTTTGTTGTTGTACAGTGGAACTTTATGCTTTGCAGTTGAGTACTCAAATGTGAACTTAATCCAACAATGGATATGTAGTCCCTTTGGTCAAGGCTAGATCAAATATAAGTGACAATCCCTGTTTGACTGTACCAGTCTCAGTTTTCCAGTACATAAAAATTAGAGGAGATCATAATTGTGAAGGGCATATGCAGTAAATATGTACACATTTTAAGAGTCCCACAATTTAGACTTTATGGTATATGGGAGTACCATGTATGTGTTGAATATCACTACTAATGCTGCTGCTGCTGTTGCTGTGGCCACTTTTCAGTATTTTGAATTGTCATTGTCATCCTAATTGTTTTCATGATCTATGGCATAGTATTAGCAGCAGCAGTAGTAGTAAGTAGGTCATCATACTCATTGCAGCCTCCACCACCACAGTCATCTTGCTAGGCAGAACTGGCTGTAAAAAATTATATTGTTATGAAATTTTACACAGGGCCACTGACTTGACTCTTGTGATATTTGTTTACAAAACTCTGATTAAATTCTGTTCGTAATGTACACTTTGCAAGAGTATGGCAAATTAACACCCATGGTTCAACAGAATACATTTCACACAGATGCTGGGTCCATGTGAGTTCCGTTTGTAATAGGAAATGACTGACAAAGAAGTAAGTGCCCATTCCATCTACCCAGTTATCAGTGACAGTAACACAGACACAGTGTTGGCAAACAAGCCCACATAAGTAGGGTTCATATTTTCATACAGTCAGGTACATAGTAAATTTACCTGTCTGTAGCATGCCAGGGAGAGATGAGAAATTCATACAAAATTTAAGTTTGAATACTTGAAGGGAAGATACCACTTGAGAGGCATAGGCATAGATGATAAGATGATCATACAGTGATATCGAAGAAATATGGGGTAAGGATGTGGACTGGATTTGTGTGGCCCAGGATAGGGCTTGTGGTGGGTACTTGTGATCACAGTAATGAACCTTTTGTTTCCAGGAAAGGTAAAAATGTTTTTGACTGGCTGATTCATGCTAGCTTATGAAGAATGACTGCTACATGAATTTACTATTGAAAATAGTATTGTAAATGGCAAACTATAGTAATTCTGTGTTGACTTTCATCCATTATGTAACTAAACTGAGGAGGGTACGTTAACGTTGAGCTCTGCTTGTGCTTTTGTGTCCAGATTTTACACCCCATAGCTCTGTTCTATATTCTTATAATAGTTTTGGAGAAGTTCAACAAATGTATCTGCTTTTACATTTGCACAGTCCTTTGAGTCATTAGCAGTTGTGTACGAACATTTGCAGTTTCCCTGTGCCATGTAGGCCATCTATGATACGTGACGGAGCACAACTGTGTAATATCCACATAAGTAAAACTTCCTGATACTCAGCCATAGTGCATTGAAGTGATTTCCAAGTTGATATACAGCTAAATACATGTTGTTGCTCTGATCTGTTAAGTTTTATGAAACCACATTTTTAATTGTCTGTAGAAAATGAATTTTATTTATCAGCACATTTTCTTGGTGTCATTGTACTGTATGGTGTGCTTTGATTGCAGAGTGGGGTCCCCCGCACTGGTTACCGAGGTGTTGTGAGCTTCATGTATAAGGGGCGCCGTGTTTACCTGGCACCAAGTGCAAATTGGAAAGGTTATGATCCAGGGTGGAGCTAGCACCATGACCACCCAACGGCCAACATTAGTTATGCACATATGTGATTGTTTTGGCACATACACCATGCTGACATACAGGATGTGTCTGTCCCTTCCCCACAGAACAATTTGGTCCAGTATAGAGCTTAAGGAATGTGATTGATGGTTATGTCTGATTTGTTAGGTGCTATGCCCTGCTTTATTTTGACTAACTGCTAGCAGCAGTATCAGCAACATTTATGTCTAGATGCATGAGCTAGAGGAACAACAGCTGAAACTCTGATGGACTGTTTAACTTTTCCATTTTAGGACAATATTATAGCCATCTCTTAATTACTGGACTGTGGATTTGATGTTAGTTATGTGACATGTAAGTATTCCTGAGTTTCTTAGTCTTATTGTTTTTTACAATTTTACCCCATCGTGGTAAGTTTATTCTTTGGCGTACTGAAAGTATCAGCTCTAGTTAACAGTAATGAGATTCTTTATGTGGACACTTGTTTCAAAGTGATAACAGAAATGATTATTACATTGAACATTGCAGCCTATAGGTAGTCAGAGATTATAAAAATAGAGGGTATGCATTGTGTTGTGTGCCTGAAATATTTGCCACAGTAATAGGTCAGTGGTAGAGAAACAGACTTTCATAGCACCAAATTCTGACATGTGCTGTGTGTTGTGACTGAGCCCATAGCAAATTATGGAAAAACGTGTGTAGCAAAATAATTTATCCGACATTTCTCAGGGTGGAATCTCCTGGGACATGATCTTGAAATATTTGTTAGTCATATGAGCATCCTTTGCAACACTAGCTGATGTGTATGTGGTTCCATGTATATATGTACTATATTATTTCACTTGGGTTGCAAAGAGATGGAAAGGTAATTTTGCTTTCAGCTAGAAAGTAGTGGTTTTAACAAATTAGAGCATAAATGACAAGATTTTGATAAGCTGTCCTTTAAATTACAGTAGGTTTCAGGTAAGCTGTTCTCCATCTTGCAGGTCCTATGTATTTTCTTTCTTTGTTTCACTGCATTTGGGAACTTTGTGTCGGGAATGAGTATGTAATAGTAACAATGGGAAGTAGGTACTAAAAATAATGACAAAGTATTCATTTTTCTGTGACAGTCTGGAGCTGGAATAGCATACTTAGTACTGTGACTAGGTTATGCGTTGGATGTCTGGGAAGATATCTGTCTTCTCCAAATCATGTACACCAGCACTGATTTGGGTACTGGGGCTGTTTACCCATTGCTAACATGGCCAGGATATAAAGATGACCACTGACATCCATCAGGTCCCAAGCTGAAGAATGATTGGACATATACCTCCTCTTCCCCAAATGCCTTCATGGCACTGACAGACACATCTTTGACACATCTACTGGCAAACATATTTTAGTTCAAAGTGTTGTTCCTAGGTGCCAGAATCTGTTTCTCCCATTCATATATGTGTGTTTGTCTACATACACACACTCACACAAACACACACACACACACACACACACAGAGTGAGACTTGCATTTTATGTTCCTTGAATCTGTTTTTCTTGATTTTTGGCACATTTTCATCAGTCTTGACAAATCTCCTGTACGAATAGTCTTATTGTTACTGGAATATCTTTGTTCCTTCTACCTAATTCTACAATAATGTGTTTATAGTGAACATAAATAGGCCTGTTGCTGTCATAATTACTTTCAATTTGGAATCAGGAATAAAAGATTGCTTTTTAGTTACCATTATTTGTTTCCTGTTTTGTCTTTGTGTACTTTTACTATTCTGTGGTCTCAAGGTTGTGGAAGGAGGGCAGGGCTGTGCTCCAACACCAATGCCAATTTTCTGTAGTTACATCTGACTTATAGTGTGTCATGAGTGCCAATTGCATACTGTGATAGTGTTGCTCTCTGAATCAAGTGCAGGTTAACCTTGCCAGAATTTTTTAGTATTTTAATTTCTTTTGACACCTTTTCTTCATTATGATGGAACCAAAGCATAAGAAAGTCTTCTTTGTTCAAAATAAAATGTATCTTCTAGCACAAATGGATGACGATAAGGAAATGTGTTGCACTGACTGTCAGATTTGGAATTGTGCTATTAATGTTCTACTGTTAAAAACATGAAAGACAATGAAAAGTGTTACACTCATTGTGGCAGATTGCCTGGTCAAATGTGGCTATTTTTTTTAAGAGAAGTCAAACAGTAATTTCAGATTTACATTTTTCAAATTCCCTGTTTGAGCTCAATGTGTGTTATGTATCAGGGGTTTTAAAACTGGAAACTGCTCTCTAGATACTCATTTCTGGATTAAGTTTGTAAAAATAGATGAGCAAAATAGTGTTTGTTACTGTACTTACAAAAACATGCCATACAAAAACCATTTTGCAAGATGAATGTTTTCCCATAAAACCTGATGTAATAAGCTCTGTTCATATTCTTATGAACAAAAGTTACTATCATTTAGTGTACAGTGTACAAAAGTGCTCTGGAACTCAAAATATTATCTATATTTAACTAAGACTGTCAAAGTTATTTTGTAGGGTAGTGGATACATCTTGTACCATGGCTGACAGAGTAGTGTTTCGTGGATACTTACAACTGTAAGAAAGCAATTTGTGCTTGCAAAGAAATAGGAGGTTTTCATAATTTTTATGCTTTATCTCTCCAAGTACAGTAATTGAGAGATGGCTGTTTGTTTTACATGATGCATTTTCAAACAAGTGGTATGTAGTCTTCAGTTACTGTATCAAGATGTCATGAGAGTTTCCTTTTTGTTCAGCTTATCCTGTAGCTTTTTAATTGATGCCATCATTTTATGTTTAACATAAAATGTTTCGGCCAGTGTGTTAGAGAGTAACTGGTACTGAATGGCTCATTCGTTGCGACTATCCAGGTGTGCACTAATATTGTGTATTTCGACACTGAAGGGGGTCAAGTAAAGTTCAGGCATAATCTTAGGCTGTAAGAGGAGATAAACAACTGTCTAGAGCAAAGGCTTCTGAACACAGATAAACAGGAACTTACTGCCATTTCAGTTGGAATGCATTTCTTATATGACTGTTATACTTGCATTTATTACGTTTTCATGATTTACTACTGTGGTGGCATAGCTGATTTTTTTGTTACCCGGTTTAAGTAATCACAGCAACTGCCCCAGCACATTTGTTGAATTTCCATGCATTGGGCTTCGTAATTTGAAATTGTTGAGAGCAGAAAATCATTTTTTTCATTTGAGATATTTATGTTGGTGCCAGACTTACTGCCCCTTCACCTCTGCTGCCTGGGACAGCCACACCACTTGCTCTTCACCCCTTCCCAAGCTACACCCATGATATAATCAATCTGGTCATCCCTGCTGCTGTTTAAAATATTTTTATACACACTAGTCCATAGAACATCAGTAATTTTAGCTTTATTTCTTCAAATTATATGTTATTTGATGTGAACCAAATTCAAATTTTTCTGCAGTTGAGTGCCTCTTCTTACTGTAGCATGAAGGTGAATACACCAGTCATTACACCTGGATGGTGCATATGAAATTCTTTTGCATGGGAAGTATTAATGTTGCTTTCCTAAACTGAATACTTCCAGTGAACTTGTATTCATACAGGCTCTGAGGAGGCAACAAATTAATAATTAAAAATGAAACTTGGCAAATACATATCTTTATAGCATTGTTGGTGAGTGGGTTACATAAGGTGTTAGGAATGGTTTCTGTCAACATAGAGACATTTGGACACAACACCGTATGTTTGTGAATGTTGCAGCCTACACTGCAGGGGAATTATGGTAGTTTGGTTCAGTGTTCTTTTTCTGTTTGACAGCAGTGTGTGGTTTGTTTTTAAATGCCTGGTACCCTGCAGCAGATCCTGCAGGAATAAGTCCAGTGAAATTATATTCAGAAACTGGGATGCAGAAGTTTTTGCAAGATGCAAAATATTTTGCAGTTTATTATTATTAATTTATGACTTCCTGCAAGTGAGTCTTTGTGTAGAGTAAGAGGTTGTGTCTGTTAATTGAATGTGAATGTGTTTTATTACATTTTATTTTGGTAGAGAGGTCTCTAGTGTCATGTGTTCATACCATGTTCCAGTAAAATTGGTCAGTAGTGGTACATAATGTTGATGTTTATAATTAATGGACAAATTGAGGTAACTAACAATGCATAAAATTCTGAATTTGTAAACATGGGGGCATTGATGTCAGTGTGGTATATGTTGCAGAAGTGGCAGCATAATGTCTGTTATGTCTGTGTATTGAGTCTGACAAACTTTGGCTGGGAATTAAACTTGTGGTGTCAGACTTGCTGGCCTAATATTATGCTGTTTCAGACACAGGACAATCTTCATATGATAATTTACATAAGATACAGAGTTTGCATTCAGTTCAATAAAGGAATGCACATGTGTAAATTCACAGTGGTTGCAGAGGTCACTATTAATTGAAGTACTTAATTATGATCTCAAGAGTCCAACAGATGGAACCATTAGTATGTTGACAATTTATAGTTCCTAATTATTTTACTTTTGCATTAAAGGGGGTGCACTCTATTTCAGAAATTGTTTGTCACAAGCTCTGTGATGCAGATGTGTTGAGGGTTTGTCATAGGTTGGGTGAAGTTTACTTACTTTGTTATAGTGTTGCATCTGCTCTCTTCTAAGATGTGTGTAGTTATGGCACTGACAGATTTGGATTCCTTATTACATTGATTGTTCTGTGACAATAATTATTATGAACAAATCATCAGTGCATATTCAAGAGATGACCATAAGTAGTTGTTTGAAGAAGAAATGAAAGAAGCTAGGTAATGTAAAAACTATTTCAAATAAGGAGCAGTTTTAGTGCTGTGTATTTCCTTTTCTCTTAAGATCTTAGTCCTTGCCACATAATGTTATGTCATCACTAGAAAATTTATATCATAGTATCTTAGTCTTGTAGGCAGGGTTTTCCACACGACAGACCTCAGGTTGCATGGATCTGGACTGGTTTTATCTTGCTCTGACCTTCAATGCCAGGATGTAGAAAACACGTGGTAATTTTCTTGACTAGATGGATAACTGTTAGCCTTCCCACAAAGAGGACTGCTGTTTATCTGTGGTCAGTTAAACATAACTTATGTATGTTATAGCTTAGTACGCAGCCTTTACCAACTTAATGTTACTTCACTCTTTAGAAATCTGCATGGTCACCATAAACAGAAAACTGTCCAGCACTCTTATATTCTTATAATGAAAGCCAACGAGATGCACTGTTTCTCAGATTTATTTGATAAAGTACTCTACATGTTTTGGACATGTCCACTGTCCACCATCAGGAGTATCTTGACACTGTATACGCGCAGTAGGTATTTGTCATTCCAGTTCTGTTGGTGTCTGCTAGCATGGTCAGGATCCATCCTGACCATGCTAGCAGACACCAACAGAACTGGAATGACAAATACCTACTGCGCGTATACAGTGTCAAGATACTCCTGAAGGTGGACAGTGGACATGTCCAAAACATGTAGAGTACTTTATCAAATAAATTTGAGAAAGAGTGCATCTTGTTGGCTTTCATTATAAGAATATATCACGATGCATGGACCTCTGAATGTCAAATTGTCCAGCACTGTGAACAGTTCTTCATTATTTAATAGAATGATGCATATTTAAACTTAGAGTTTGATACATGTAACTGTTGTCTTGCTGTAACTAATTGTTGGTGAGCATTCCAATTTTGCAGCTTTAGAAATGAGGCAGGTACATATTAGTCACATGAGTACTACAGTACTCAGTCTCAGAAATAATGACTGAATTTTTGTGGGACACTGATGTTGTTTTAGGGTGTAGATTGTCAACAGCATGTGGTTTTCCAGAATCAGAAGTGTGCAAAATAACCTGGTCTTATGTTGAAATAAATTTGGTTTATGAGGAAGAGTTGTCAGTGTCATGGTATCCAGTCAGCATAGACTGTCAGACCACCATATTAAAAGTTTATAAAATAGAAGTGTGCAGCTATATAGCCCAGCTAAGTTTTGTGAAGTTCATGCTATTTCTTTTTGAGAATGGAGGTGGAAACTGGAAATATAGTGTGTCAGTCAAGAATGAGGGTGAATCAAGTGATAATTTTTATGAAAAATGATTTCATATTCTTGTCTGCTGAGAAACCTCCTGACAGGGGTAACATGGCATGATACAGTTGTTTGGGAAATTCATGCTGAGATGGTATAAACCTGTTGTATCCCACACCAAACCACAGACTGGTGATTCACGTTGTTCTGTGGGGAAGGAAACATTAATAGGATGAATGGAGTGACTGCTGTTTCTGTCACCAGTGTGTTTTGAATGTGATGCATAAGCGCGTCTTGTCTGCCACCAGAGGGATATACTTACGCACTTTGAAACTGGAGATTTATTTAGAAGTGCACAAACGCATTATGATAGTGAAAGTAGCACGAACACCTGTAGCAGGAGTCCGATTCTTCCATATTATCATTATCTCCCAGTTCATATGTATGGTGTGTTTGCATACAGTCACTTCCTACATTATATTTTGCTGCCACAATCATATGCATTGAAGCCAGTGATTGGTATGAAACATTGTCCTGCTGTATATCTTTGTCTGCTCTGTGTTTCATGTTTGGACAACCAATTTAAAGTTTTGTTAAGAGTATCTACAATTTTAAAGTACATAACTGTATTTTTAAGTTCTTATGAGAATGGAGAGTTTTAGGTCTTTTTTAAAATGTGTTGTTTAACAATGCTGTCAGTTGCAGAGATTACATAGTGTCAGTGATAGGTGACTGAATGAGCTTGGAGAATGTGTGGAATTCTACTGATGGGAAAATCAAAGTATTCAGAGAGAAACCTGTCCCATTGTCAGTTTGTGCACCACAAATCCCACATGGATTGGTCTGTGATTGGATCTGTTCCTTTGTGGTGAGAAGCTGGTGATTGACTGCCTGAACCATGGCATAACCCATGAAGATCATGGGGAGGACTGACAGCCAAATGGATCTACATTGTACCTAGATCCAGGCAATGAAGGAATGCGGTGTGGGAACAAAGGGGACTGTACCAGCTGGTCATACCCAACACTTGACCATGAAACTGATCGAGCTGATTCGTATGATAACTAATGCTTCTAATTTGTATTTAGAAGGTATCCGGTTCAAATCTTGGCTGGGACACTGATCCTTCTGACAAAGGCGTGTTATTGTGCCTTAAATAAGGCTATGACCACTTCCTTACACATTCTTTCCAGTTCACTCTCATTCAGTCATTTGATACTAGGTAGACTGATTTACAGACTTCATCATTAAATAAATAAATAACATTACACAAATTGATCATGAAAATGATGATGGAGAGTATGTGCAGATAGGCAGCTCTGGTGGAGCAAGGTAAGATAGACATTATTAAAGGTAATTTATCTGCTGTAGTTCTCTGTATGTAAAATTTTTCATTTTAGCTATTGATCCTAGAGAGTTACCTCTAATTATTAGACAGTAACTGAACAAATCTTGAAAGAGCTGAGCTTATCTTCTTGTTTATCACTTTAGCAAAAATGTATAGCGTTCTTAAGTGAAGAAATGAATTAATGATTTACACTCATCTCCCCTGTTAAGACTTTTGTTTTCCTGACTTCTTGAGAGATCCTGGTACACGTGATGATGCCCGACATTGTAAATTGTACAGGAGTGTGATGTACAGTAATCTTCATAACATGACCTTACAGGCTTGTGTAAATAACAGTTCAGTTACTGCAGGTTAACAAGGTTTTTAAATTGTAAGTGGATTTAATTGAATGTAAAAGCACACATTAGTTTGATGCACTGCTAACAGAGAGTAGCACTTCCAGATGACAGGTATTTCTTAGTTTCTTTCATTCAAACAGGACTGTTGGAATAAATAATTACCGAAATGCAGGAAGTCAGTAGGTACGTGATTTTAACATAGAGTGGTTTGTTGGTGCATAGTCCCACTATACTGTGAAAACAGGGAATGGCAGTCTTCAAGACATTAGATTCTTCTGGTACTGTGGGAAGTGTATGCAGATTCTAATGGTGCTTCTGATAATGAAATGTTTTCATTTGTTCCTTAAGTGAAAGAAATACTGCGGTTTCAGTAATATAAAGTGTACATTCATGGGACATGCTGTATAAATTTTTTGACAGCAGAATCACCATGCACATATGTTCACACAGTATGAAGATTGTGGCTGTAAGAGGTCCCCAGGTGAAATGCTGACAGAGTGTGGATGTGTCAGAGCAGATCTGCTCAACCTGTAGCTCACGAGCAGCATGTTGCCTACAGAGACATTTGAAATGAGAAAATGTCTTTTAACCATTTCCCAGGCAAATCCAAGATATAACACCTCATCAGTTTTGAAAACTTACTACCTGGTTGTTTAGTGAGAGACGTACCACATTACTAATTCATTTTGTAAAAATGTGTTAAGAATAGTGACTCTAGATAATGTTGTGAGCAACATTTTTTTTATCAGATTTTCCTTTTATTATCAGTATATTTTATGGCACATGATATAAACACACAGGTTAAATTATACATATATGCGTACTTTTATGTAAACTATCTCATTCTCCATACCGTGCATCGAATTTCATGTTGTCCGCACACAGACCAAATTTTGCTGAAGATGCCTGCACCATATGCACGGTTGAGCTGTCCTGTGCTAGAAGGATGAGCTCTCATGTCCCAGTTGTTAAGTTGTATAACTGTCTGATATTACAAATTTTTCAGCAGTTTTATTAAAAACAAGTTAGATAATGTATTTACAGCATTGTCAGACCAAGTATTAAATTTGTGCTTGTGTTTGATTGGATTATAATACACAAGACTGGTCTGGATACTGTCACACTAAATTGAAACGAATCGTCATTTGTCTCAGCACCAGTGTGCTGCTGGAAAGCAGAGATGGTTAGGTCTGATGGAAATTTTTGTTGTGACATATATATTTATTTTTCAGTTCTCTACGCAGAAGCCAAAATTATTGTTGCAGGTGCTTCGTGCCAAGTCACTTAACCTTCTAAGAGATATGAAACGTTTGGCTTGTGGCATAATTTTGTGAACAATGTGAACTTAATAATTTCTTACAGTTTGCATCTCTTGTAAATACAAACACATGGTACGTCACAGTTCATTGATGCTGTGTATAACTTCATAGTCTGGATTGGTTTGAGTGGTGGTATGACCAGTATGTGCACTGGGTGCTGTGCCTCCATGTCATGTAGTCACCATCATGGAGTGATTTATAGTGTGTTATGTCTTATGCCAAATCGGAATACTTGTAACATTTTTCTTTTAGGGTGTTTGCAGAATGAGGTCTTAGAACACAGATATTCAGGAAATGAATGTATGTATTTGGTGTGAAATTTTTTTAATACTGCCAGGATTATGTGATAGAAAAATGTGCAAACATGAATTTATAAAAGTCTTGAAAATTTAGTAAGCTATCTGTCTGGAGTAATCTTCAAAAAATTATGTCAGAATAATTGCATATTATTCATGTAAATGGCATAATTTACAGTACTGGATGTCTGTACTGTTACACCTTAAAACATAATCCGTATTAATTATTGAAAACAATTAATGAAATGTGCTGCACTGTATACAGTTTTTCAATTAGGAGCAGTGACTTTTTCAAAGGAAGATGAGATTTAAAATAATGCAGAAGATTGAATGGCATGTACTAAAACTTGTTTGCATAAACTAAACAAATTGTGTGTAAAAACAATGATTTGGTACTGTATTTCTGAATTCAAGATAACTCATTAAGACAGTAATTTGAGTGACACTTTAAATGAGACTTTTGAATTAAAATGTTAAGAATGACATGTTTGAAGTTGAGCAGTCATGTGGATGTATTTTTAAACCTGACCGATTGAAAGCCTGTGTTTTTCATTTTCCCTTATGTTTCTAGGCAAATCATTTCATGCTATTTTTGGTACTCCACCAGTCTTATAGTAATTATCATATCTTTTTTTTATAGGAGCCATCCTGTTGTGTTATAGTATTAACTAAAATGTCATTCAGTCAAAACACAACAATATATTCTTTTTTGTTTGTCTTCATGGATAATTTCAGACTGCAGACTGTTGTGTCATCTGCCTATGCCTGTCTCTTTCACATGTGCAGGATGAGCTTTTGATAAAATTTCAGGTTTGATCCCTTCATTTCGTTTGCTATAGTTTTGGGTGTCTTATCCATTGTCCATATGAAATTCTTATGGTTCTAGTGACTGTTCTTTGTGGTTACATTCATTGTTTTGATATGATGCATGTTGGCAGATCAGTCCCATCTGGTAATCCAAGTAACATGATTTGAATGATGTGTGTCAAGGGTTTCCAGTGAATGCTTATTGTTTGTCCCCTCTTTAGATTTAACTTGCTGCACATATTGAGCTCCACACACACGTGTGCACATTGGTTATTTTTATGAAGGATGAACCAACACTGGTGGTTGTCTCATGTGGCAGAGACAATAAAAAGTTGTAGTTTTTGTAGGTATTTCAATTTTACATGAGATTTTAATATATTTATTATTACTACTTTACAAGTGGTGGGGTAGTTTTAATTTTACTGTGTACTGTTATGAGAAGCAAAGTGTCAGTTGATTGAGCAAAAATGTAAATGGCCCACCTTTCATAAAATGCAGAGATATTCTGTTGTCATCCACAATGTATGTCCTTACAACCATGTGTTTTAAGTTATTATACAGGGTGTGGCTAGAGAGGTAACTGAATTGATTTTACTGCAAATATTCCTTTATACTGATTGAGAAAGCGTTACCTTCAAAGTAGTCTCCTTTAGCAGCTGTACTCTTGGCTCAGTGATCTGCCACTGTCAGAAACATTTATGAAACTCATCTTTTGAAATAACCTTCAGTGTTGCTGTAATCACATTCTTGCAGTGGCTTTAGTGTCCTGAAATCTTTGTCCTTTCAATGTGGATTTCAATTTTGTAAGGAGCCAAAAGTCAGTGGGGACGTAATTTTGTGAATAGAGGTTTTCAAGTCCATTACTAGATGCTTTGCCATAAACACTTTTGACAGAGAGTGCTTCATTAACTGGAGCATTTTCATGATGGAGGAACAAGTTTTTGGATAAGAGTTCAGGCTTTTTTTGTGCACAGTTTCACAAAACTTCATTATTTCTACATAATAAGTCTGATGAATGTCTTGACTTGTCTGAATAACAAGATTCCATACTTTTTCGGTGTTTTCTTTGGAACTGTTCATTTTTGGATGACTGCTTCTTTCATTATCCTTATTTTCATGGAACTTCTTTGAAATGTATATGCCACTCTGAAGAACTTTATTTCTTCATAGCTTCTGTGCCACGTGCTTAAGAGAGCATTGCACATGTTTCACTTGTACTCCTTCCCAGTTTTATGTAAATTTTGATTTTAAATCTTTGCTCTAAATTCTGATTGCTCACTTTTGTGTGGGAGATATGAACACACACCTCATATTTCTGCTACATCTTTGACACAACTGATACTGTGGTGATGAAATCACAACCTGCTCAATTTTACACATGCATAAGCATGATTTTAATACAGTGAAGTCTAACATAACCTGATAGGCCACATAAAAATCATTTTACAAATTTAGTATCTTTTCTAATGTCCTGGTGTTGGATTGTCTTTTCTCTTTTTCATTTCTTAGTAACTTTATTTTGACTGTAATAGGTTCAGTGTTAGTTCATCCAAGTTATATAGGCAAGTAATATGCATTTTTTATTAACTTAAATTTTCATAATGTTTGTGAAATCCAAAAATGTATGTAATAGACTGATAAAATCTCCAGTACTATGGACTGTATCTGTTACTGTCTCTTGGTTCTGCCCATGCATGTAATGTTAGAAATCAGGCAAAGAGCTGCTCACATCCATATATTGTCTGTCAGATGTAAACTACAGATTTACTGAAAGTTAAGTTCAATAAAATCTTAGTAACTTCATATAAAAATGTTTACAAAAATCTGAGATCTAATGGATAAAAAGTCTGTAAAATTGAAACTGTTTGTTAATACAAAATATGTTTATTTAGCAGGTCACTTACTACTACTGCATCACAACATAAAACACATTATGCAGTTCAAAGAACAGCTGACATATTGTGTAGCCACTCTTTAGACCAGAAGTCACCCAGTTACTTGACCTATTATGGAAACCCAAGGGTTTATTACATGGTCACAGTAGTGCACCACTGGACTCATCCCATGTTAGCTGAATTCCTTATTTACCCTTACAACATATTCAAGCTGAAGGTTCCAATTAAAAACATTCTCATTCAGGCCAGTTTAAAAATACAGAGCATATAATCCCATTGTTCTCTTTTGAAGCAATAGCAATGGGAAGTCAGTGGTCTACAAAGTAGCTGCAACATGAGCAGTCATTGCCAGTTTCAATGGTAAGAGCAAGTACTGTTGGAATGTTAGAGGAGTCATTGAGCTGTGCTAGTGAGGTAGAAATGTTGCCATTAAATGTGATCAGAAGTGCAAATTAACAGTGTTGTCTTGAGATCGCATTTGTAAATGTTATTTTGAACTGTCATTGAGTGATGTAATGTTCTTGACTGTATTTTGTAAAGAAGTCAGTGCTGTAACAAATGTTATGCTAAACAGTTTATACATGTCTCTCGGAGTGCAGTGTGAAATGTTTGCAGCATTATCTCAAGAACCATAAATCACTTCATGCATATTCAACACTGGGCCATGAAAGTTTTGGAATACAGAATGTAACAAATTATTATAGTCAGCATCAATTGGTGTGATGCACTTTTCACACCTAACTGATTTTTCTTGCCTTCCATATATATCTGTTCAGTGAGTGAACAGTTGTCAGTGCCTCGCTGTCTTACTCTGTTTAAGTTGAGTACAAATATAGACTTGAATGTTGGCAGGGTGCATGTGCAGGCCCATGGGGCTCCATGTCATCGTTTCTTGTAATTGGTATTATGTCTCCATACTTCTGATTGTTAATACAGATGAATAGTTTTTGTTTGTAAACATCTATTCCCAGTAGGCAAAAACAGCAATTTTACTGACCATGGCAATCAGTAATGAATCCCATTTTATGTAAAAGGCATGAATTGATTTTAAAAAACTGTTACTTTTATAACTGTTCATCAGTTTGAACAATTATGGAGATAAATTTGAAGAAACCAAAGTACTCTGGGCACAAAGTCTCCTCTTACTTCATCCAGGATGTCTGTATATGCAACACTGTTGTGCCTACAGCATCTAGTAGTCTCAGAGAGCATTGATCACACCATTATCACCACACTGCATCACTGACACACTGATGTAGCAAATTACTCCATTGCTGGTGATATTGGTTACCCAAGACCAATACTCTTACAGTAGTTCCCATTGCTGGTGATAGTGGTTAACCAAGACCAATGCTCTTACAGTAATTCATTTTTATATTGTGATTTTGTACATCATTGTGCATTTGTTGAGAAGGTGGTGATTGTAACCCAAAACAATACATGACAAGTCTATACAAAGGGGAAGACTGCATATGCCCAACTTGTTGATGGTCTGTAAGGTGAGAAACACTTTTCTCCTTGTTATGAATTACATATAATGTATATCACCATAGCCTCATGGCACCTGTAGCATGCACCCTATTATTCATACTTTAGTCATAGTCGTTTGCTAGCAGTATTCATTAGCAGAATGCTTGATCATATGATTTCATTCCTCCAGCTGTTGCCATGACTCAGCTTCTTAAGTGTTGACAAGATTCAACACTCCTGCCAACATGTTGTTATAATCTGTAGTTAGGCTGTATAAATATATACTGTACATAATGAGTTGTGCAATTGGTGGGTTGGGGGGTTATGTAAACTGTTAATGAAATGAACACTATTATAAATAAATTACAGAATAATTTATGTTTGCTGTTTTGTTTCCCTGTACTGCTTGTGTTCCACTACAGTATTTAGTATAGAGTATACTGTACCATCCGACACGATACACTGCAAATGCTCCGGCTGGATGAGATCTCTTCAGATCACATAAATCAAACAGATGTGTGTGTGTGCATAATCCATACAGAATATAAATGGCTGCAAGCTTGTATTTGAAGTGGCTGACCATAACATTGTTTTGTCACAACATCGTAAGTTTATAATTTTATGCTTGTCAACATTATATATTTTAGAATTTTAGTAGTTTCAACATTCCAGTGAGGGCAATACAGTATCTAGTTTAGTATGTTCAAGTTGTATTACTTTGTTCTAGAAGACTGTCTCAGGATGGCACCCTGGTGCTGAAACATGCAGAAGTTCGACACTTGACATGAATTGTATTTCAGTAAGTGCCTTTTTTGGTTGGAATATTGAAGTTGCTTCTAGTTTCTACAGCTGTTCCCAACAATAAGACCTGTAGCAACAAGTCCTCAACTGCTAAGAACAGGAAGTAAATGCATGCAGCAACACCTTTGATAATAATAAACACCACCAAGGAATACAGATGTAGTACTCATCCAATGCTTGTGTATGCTATACAGTGTATAATAGGGCCATTGAACTTGTAGTTCACAACATGTTGCCCATGGAGACATTTGGAAGGAGACATCTTTTAACCCTTTTCCTGGCAAAGCTGAGAAAAGAAAGTTGAAGCAGTTTTCAAAACTTATAAACTATTTATTTATGGAGACGTACGTTATATTACTGATTCATTTTGTAAAAATGTGCTCAAAATAGCGGCACCAAAGCGTAGGTGGTGAAATGCATTTTGTTATAAATTTTTCCTATTATTAGCAGTATAATTTTATCATACATGAGATACAGAAAAATTCACAGGTAAAATTTTCAACAAAATGCCATTTGTTTCATAATTTCTTCTTTTTCAGTTCAAATAATACTCATGCTTTTCATAAAGCATGCACTAAAATGTAAAAACCAGCCCACTCATTTAAAGGTTACATGTTGTCTGACAGTAAAACCAACATATGTGTCAGCACAACACATATTCTTAAATGTCAAACTACAGGTAGGTGTTATCAGGTCATAAAGTAAAAAGGAAATATTTACAGTTGGGGAGATTTTGAACTACAAATTGCAATTAACTGTCCAGTGGGTTAGTGATTAGCACCTGGCCTGCACAAGTTTTATTAAGTAATACATTTCTGTAAAGGTGCCAAATATTTTTTATTACATGCCTATTTGGTGAGATGTTTTGTGATTCTGAGGACCTGCCATCATCAGTTGATAACATAACAGATTCAGTTTTGTGTGAGTGTGTTTGAGACCCAAATGCACAGCCCAAATCAGTTCTCACACTAGGCTTTCAATTGCTGTATTTTTACATCACAACATGTAACCTGTTTCTCTGAAACATGGACTCCCCAGGGGTCAACACAGACAAGGTAAATTACCAGCCCTTTCAGTAAATTACATGAGGACAAATCACAGGTTTCCAAGTGACTCTAATACCACATGAAGCCGAGTTGGGAACGATGTTGAGAATTGTCATGTCCAAGTGAGAAACAGCTTTTTGTACATTTCCATATTTGACATACTGTAAAACTGTTGATATACCTGCCTCCTAAGTCAACATAACTGATACATTTTAGTGGTGTATGATTTCTGGAGCACTTCCATGTGTTACAGAAGTTATGATTTATTGTTAAGGAGTGCATATTTTGTAAGTGTACACCTTTTTTGTCCATACCATAGGTTCCACGCCATCTCTAGTCCTAGATAGAATATCACTTTATTTCGGTAAATATTTCCATGACAGTAAGTCCTGTGGCATTCCCTTTCATTAGATGGTCAAGTACGTTGGGTAATGAACAAATAATTCTTCACATACAGTTGATGTCTGCATTGCCCCACCTTTCTTGTTAAGTGTCTGACAGTCAACATCATGTGTAGTCACATGTCCTGTCCTTCCCTAAGCAGGTGCACATATCATATCGATATATCCACTCAATGCCACATAATTTGTAAATCTTTGTTCCAAAAGTCTGTGTTTCTTGGGTATGTACTTTCTGAAGGTAGAGTGCTGCAACCACCACCACCACACCCAGTCATGCTTGGAAGGGCCATAATATTTTGAGCAAGTATTGTTTGGCATACCAAAAATATCTCTTAATTCCCATAGTCTGTCATAGACTGTCTGTCAATAGCAGTGTGATTGTTCAGAGAGTGGAGGCATGAAGGAATGTGTCACATTGCTGCTTTGCTGTACGGTTGTGTAAGCATTTGTTCTGTCATGGACCAGTAGTCATTCAGGCTGACCTGTGTGTCACGTCTCATAACAGCAGTCCAAAAAAAGAGTTTAAAGAGTCTGTGGTGTGAGATATTGGCAGGGTCCATAGTCTGATGTGTCTATTTATTGTTAGTAGCGATCGGTCTTCATCAACCATGTAGTAACAGTTGCAAACACAGCATGAAAAGACCATTTGGAATGGAGTATTTATATAGGGTGCCAGTTTCCTCTTCTCCCTGTCACATCATCAGCAACTTACTGTTTAGTTAAGATGTTTGCTGCACCAGTCAGTTGTCACCATGTAGATGTGTCTGGAGGAGTATGTGGGAGGACAGTATTATCACTGTCAGAACGTGTCTCTGTGTTGTATTCTAGGTTACCTCTGTCCATCTGGTCTGTTGAACCCCACGTGTACACCCTTTCACAGGGCTTGGTCACTTTTATTCATCTGATATATCACTATCAGATTTTGAGGGAGTAATTAACTCATCAGTATCGCCTCTTTTTGGCAAGTCTCTTGGAATGTGAAATGTGGACATTTGTGACAAATTAACTACCTGCCATGACAGGTGTAACTGAAATAGTTCAGGAATAAACTACCATCTAAAAGGACTATTTGAGAAGAGTGACAGTTGTATGTTTATACAATGCACACTATTACTGAAGTTTGTCATAAAACTGAATTGACAGAGCAATGTGTTCTATGAAATCAAATGTATAGATGGCAAATGTTCCTGGCACCTTTTGAATCTGTATATATGTAATTTTCTTACAGACATTCGTGACAACAGTACAAATATACGGGAAATATGTGTAATTATGACTTTCACAAACTGCATAAACATACCTTTGTGTACAGATTCATTCTTAAAAATCCAGTTATTTGAACCTTATGATTTTAAAGTGTAATTTGTAGAATTTACTTCCTGAATTGCATTTTAGAAACTTAAAATGACCATGCAAAGCATGAAAAACTCTGGCCTTGATATTGCATTTGTATTCAACCTTTTAAAAACTTGTGTTTAAACAGTAAACAATCATATGAATAGATTTAATTTATATTCAGGCAACAAGGAAATGTAATTCATTTAAAAGACATACTGCATAATCTGTTTTATTTTCCACAAAATTCCATTTATTTCATAATTTTATCTTTTTTTTGTTCAAATAACATGTTTTCCATAAACCATGCAATGAAATTTAAATATCCATCCCAGCTAGCTAATGGTTAAACTCAGCACCTCAAGGTTAAGAAATGGGCTATGGAGATGTTATGCAGTTGAACTAAACCAGAACAGGCACTTAGGCACTGGGAGTTATAATATCTTGCTTTCAAAACAGCTGGGAATATGTACGCAAAAATCTAACGAAGGCCCTACACATGCCTATTTACTATTAAAACTTATGATGAACTGAACACATTGGAACACCTTTTTACACCTAGTGTATGCAATACCAATATGATACTCCTTTCCTTATTATAGAACAGCACTCAGTGGAAGTTAATGTTGATGTCTGACTGACAGTTTTCAGTTATTTGATTGCCCAAGCAGTGTGTAAAACTATTTGAATTCTAAATGATGTGTGACAGTGGACAGGAACACCGAGTATACTATTAGGTACACAGAACATGTGGCACATGTCCTGAGTCTTAGTTGCAGGTCCACTTGTGGTTACATCCAAGCATATTAAAGTTTGAGTGATCATAGACAATTTGTATTTTGTATTATGAAATAGTAACACACATACATGTAACCATGAACTACAATCAAGTAAAAAAGCTAAAGCTTTGTAATGTGTACTGAAGTTCCATTGATATTTTTACTAAAATTTGAGGTTTTACCTTGGTGACAGCCCAAAGACCCCTCACACTAACTAAAATGACAAACTCTGTATTTTGTTAGACTGCAATTTTCTTACAGCTTATGAGATCATTAAGGACCATTCTGTTGTTTCATATGAACAAATCAAGAAGTGAACAAAGACAACTTTTAGGAACTCTGAAGGGGAAGACACAAATCTACTGGTTTTCAGTATATGAGTCACACCTACCACATTCAGTTGTATCCTGTACGAGGAGAACCCGGATAAAGGAGAGTGGAACTGTGACCTCAGCAGAATGGCATTCAAGACAAAAGGCAAAGGTAAGTTGCAAAACAAACTAGGAGGAATGTGGGAGAAAACACAATGTTTATTTAAAATGCATACAATAACACTGTGAATGAGACACTGGACCTTGAGTTTGCTGCCTTGGACTACCTCATATTTATGCCCTGAAATGAAAGAAGAATTTCAATACGGTGTTTGAGCGCCCACTAACTTGTAACAGGATGATATATGTAACACTCACGTTATCATGCGGGCAGTTTCCCAATTCTGCTCCACCATGAGCGGACCTTCCACTGACACACCTTCCTCTGTCAACATTGCAAGCTGAAACTGTAGAAGAAAGACCAATTACACAAATGCCAGACATTCATTAGTTCAAAAATCAAGTGGAACAAACTGTATTAACTTTTACTGGAAATGACCGATTACAAAATGCATGAACTAACATTTGTACAAATATATCATTATTTTATAAACCACAAGATAATTATACATTAAATTAAAATAATCAAACACAATACTTAGAAAATATTATGAGGTCTGTCCCAAAAGTAATGAAAATGATTTAAAAAAAAATTTATTGAACATACATGCAATTACAGTTTATTTCCTTCAAAATAGGCTCCTTGTGATCGAATACAGAGATTCCAGTGTTGCTGCCACTCTTCATAGCAGTGGAGGAAGTCTTCACTTGAGATGATGTTCAAAGTCCTCGTCGCAGCTGCCTGGACATTTTCAACTGTTCCAAAATGATGTCCTTTAAGGTGGGTTTAGAGCTTGGGGAATAAAAAGAAATTGTATGGAGCCAAGTCAGGGCTGTATGGTGGGTGGGGAAGCGTTGTGATATTATTTTGAGCCAAAAATTCCTACACATCAGACAAATTCTTTGGGACCAGTTTTGCACAAATTTTTTTCATGTGCAGATCTTCTGTAATGATTCGGTGGGCGTCCATTTTCGGTAGTCCTACATCCTCTGCGATTAACCACACATTCAAACGTTGGTCCCTATCCAGAACAGCCTTCACACTAGCCACACTGTTCTCAGTTCTTGAAGTTGAAGGACGCCCTATGCGCTGTTCGTCCTCAACACTCTCCCTTCCATCCTTGAATGCCTTGTGCCACCTGAAGACTTGGGGATGAAGACAAAACAGCATCCCCATAAGCTGTCCTCAACAACTGCAAAGTTTCGTAACCAGATTTTCCAAGTTTTGCGCAGAATTCAATCGCGTAATGCTGCTCCAGGCTGCTCTGCATTTTTGCCCGTGACAGACACAAAAACTACTATGCACTTTGCTAAAGTACCAACTGCTACAAAGGCACAGACTCAACTGAGGAAGGTCAAACTTTATACCTAGGTTCTCCCTCCACCTGCCTCAAGCCCCACTTTCCTTTCCTGGCCCTTCTGCACTGCACAAAAAAATCATTCTCATTACTTTTGGGACAGACCACATATTTGTTGTTGTGGCTGTTGGTTTATTTTATGTTCATGAAGAACTTTGTATTTAAGAACAGATTTTGTATGTGTAAAATCTGTCAGATTTAACATCAAAGTTCTGCATCTCAATGTCTGTAACTTCTAATCATAGATAACATGCATGTAAGATTACGACACCTGTCCATATTATATTTCATGTGCCTAGCTCCAATGGTCTTCATTAGTGATCACCAGAAAACCAACACTAAACGAGAGTTTCTCATGACCACAGTACTGTAAATTTAACTAACTCCACAGAACAGAGTCCTTCTTGAGAAGCTAAGAGGTCCTCAGCTGGTCAAGAAATTCCATGCATTTTATGGAACTCAGAGGTTCATCACTGCATTCACAACAGCCCGCCAGCTGTCCCTAACCTCAGCCAGATCAATCCAGTCCATGCTGCCCCATCCCACTTACTGAAGATCCAGTTTACTATTATCCCTTCCTCTATGCCTGGTTCTTCCGAGTGATCTCTTTCCCTCAGGCTTCCCTACCAAAACCCTGTATGCAACCCTGCTCTCCTCCATAAACACCATATGCCTCGCCCATCTCATCCATCTGGATTGGATCATCCAAACATTTGTTGAGAAGTACAGACCATACAGCTCATCATGCAGTCTTCTCCACTGGCACCCTCAAGCATTTATTTTAACAAACCTACAAATATTTTTATACATATATCCAACAAAGAATTCAGTGACAGGTTACATTAGGTTAATGTACAGTCCATTTATTTAAGGTCTAGGTTTGGTAGCAGAGTCGTAAGTGGACCTAGCATCACCTACTGTAATATTCTAATAGAAGGGTGAATATTTTCAGGCTCTGCAATATCTTTCTCCTCAATTCTACATGCCAAAGGTTACTCCACACACACACACAAATATTTACTTTAACAATGCCTACTCCTCTGCACAACACTTCACGCACCAGAATGCTGATGGTACCATTTCCTATGACCTAGTACTTACAAACTTACCAAATGTGGCCTTACCTTGGGGTATGCCTGGGCATCACGGTAGTACAGAACTTTAAGGCACCTGAAGAGCAACTCCTGTGCTTCCTTCTGTGTCATATTAGGATTCTTTTCCACCTCCTCCCTCATGAGAGGGAGTGCCAGGTAAGCCCCTCTGCCTGTAGCAATGTGGCGGTCTACATATGCTGTGCCCAGCTTGTCCACTGCTCCTAGGAAACTTCAAAGCGCAAAAAATACTGCAGTCAATATAATGAAAATATAAGTAGAAAATCATTAACCATAAGGAACTACGGGAAACAAAGTTATGCATAATCTCATCTGCCGGTTCATTCTCTACATTTGCTCTTTTGAAGGCTTTTTCATTATCTACCTTTCATGCTGTTCATACTTACAAATCTAAACATGAATTCCCATTCCTTCATGACCAAACTTCAAAAGTGAATAAAAAACAAAGCATATCCAGACTACTGAGCCGCTATTAGCTCCACAAGGAGGGATTCTGTAGCATGGATTTGGTTCTGACTCCTGTATATCCCTTATGAGCACAAATATTTACTACAGGCAGGTCAGAAGGGTTTAAATCAGGTGTAGGGGCCTTACAATACCAAGGAAGATGAATACTGAATAAAATTAAAGTATATAAGCTCAAGCATTCACACGTGAATACATTTTCTTTCCAGACCACTTGTGCCAGTTCAATCAAGTTAAACCAGTATGAGACACCTACTCAGCTTTCAGCATGAAGTAATGTTTTTTTGTGACATAGTCCCCAATGACAGAGATACAGCAGGTCTCTACACTGCACTTTACTTTCGACTGATGAAGCTTGTCACAAAACATTTTATCAGAACTGAATTACAACAATAGCAATTCCCTATAAATATACATTTGAGGCTGATTAAATATTCTGGTGCAATTATACCAATGTAAGATCATATACATCTGCTTAATAGCAAGGAGAAACCTTACACTAACACCTGTATACATTGTTATAATACATATATGTTGCATATAATTAATATAATTGAGGTAGAATATTAAAGTACTGAACTCTTTAACACAAATAAAACAAGAACAACACAAACAGTGAAATACAGTGAAAATGTGGACATAGTCACATAGTATATCACGGTTACTTGGTTTCAGTTTCAATGTATTCAACCCTTTGCCCATTGTACCCTGCAAAAGACCCAGATTTAAGAAGCCACCCATTACTTTCATCTTCTTGGCTGATAACTTCAGGTATGTTAGTTTTCTCAATATCAAACTGTACATTGACTGAAGTCATCTTTTGGCACCAAACAGGTAACATTAATTTACGTTTATCTTCAAGTAACAAGGTGTCATTAGTTACTAGATACCTGGCACAAATAACTGCAATGAATGGAAGGCTTAGAAAAGCCACACACGGGCAGGAATTATGGCAGCTGTACGCTTACATCCATTTGAGACTTAGAAAATTATACACTTATATCTGTTCTAGTGAGTGTACATATTTCAATTACACTACAGTTTTCAATCACAAATATCACTTCTGTTGCAAGATTAAAAGTATTTTGAAGTGCTGGTGAATGAAGGATGACAAATAGTGAAGCACTCCAAGGTGTACAAATGCATCACTTATTCTGTGTTAATTCCAGCTATGAATTAAAAAAGTGCATTTTAAGTTAATAACTATTTATGCTCCCATTAACCCGACATAATATTACGCCAAAACTGTGAAAACTTACGGCTCACCATCCTGTAGACCACCAACAACGAAATTATTCCACAAAGGATGCAGTTTAGAACGATGATTGTACATAACTCTAGTTAGCCAACAATGTAAAGCCTTTGGTTTCAGCAAGAACCCATCATCTAAGCACTCTTCTTCAAGGCTGAAACAAGATACAAGGTTGTATAAAACACAACAGAAATTTCAACAAGAAATTATACGGTAAAATAATAACTTCAATATAAGGATATAAGTACATACATTTTCTGCTGAATAACATCTTTCAGAAACTGGTAATCTGCATAATCTCCACCAGCGCCAAGTATGATATTGTCATTGACATGCATTACTCGAGAACAGTCTCGAAATCTGGCCAGAGACCCATATGAAGTAAGAATATCTGCGGCAATTGCAACACCGCCTTCAAATGCCACTCCAAGTACTGATCCTCCAGTCGTAATTGGCCCTCTGAAACAATTTTAATTAATATGTAGTAAACTAAACTTTAAAAAAAAAAAAAAGCACCTACATCAATGACAAGCAACATTTGACCACGAAACTATAATAAAAACTTGTATCTCACTGTGGTACTTGGGTGAAATGTGTGTTTGAGGCAGACAAGCCACTTGGAAAATTGTACAATGTTCCAGGCGCAGGTCCGCTGTGCCAAAATCGCGCTGAAGGATACGAATCGCCATTTGTCATCCACGCCATGTTCGCATGTTCCATCATTTTTTCCTTACGTAGATTGCATTACTGTAAAAAATATATCTTGCACATTACTAAGGCAGATTTTCATTGCAATTCCAAACACACAACTTACAGCCATGCTTTTACAGCTTAAATTACATTTTACTTCATTACTTCCTACCCCTCACGATATTAACGCAGCACTATTTACTACCACTCATCACAGCTCATACAGGACTACCAACGTTGCAAGTTATGTCACAGTTACCCAGTGTATCGCACTGTGGGTACGAGGTTCATCAGGGTATATCGCCTCTGGCCATCTGTGTCATTTTTTCCGTGTTACTATTGCGTTCAGCCACGCATGACAAGTGCTTGCAATCAATCCATGGATGCATGAATTCGGAATCGAGGTCTTTGTGCCATGTACACGGTTAACAGTGTGGTCACGGTATACTAAAATGTACACCGGAGGTCCGTCAAAGTTGATTGCTAGTATGAGACGGATCGTGTATGATCTGTATCATATATAATCTGTGATCAGAGACATGAATGTGGCTGTAAAATGTTGTGTAGGATGTTTTAGTTTCTGGTTCCTAAATTCATGTTAAATTTGCTTACCTATTTAAAGCGGTATAATTGAACAGGTCAGTGTGCCATATTATACATTAACACTGAATATTTTAATATAATTTTCCATTGGTATTGTTTGTTGTGATATTAACGAAATTTCGGACGATTTGAATAGTTGATCTAACCTCAAATGGGTCTTTCAGTAATTTGAATTCCCAAGTTTTTGGGGCTGCATTTCTTTTATCCTTTCTTTCAGGGAGTAAAAAGTTACATCATATTCTTCTAGAAGCCTTTGCGAAAATGATAAGACCGAATCGTTTAATTGGTCTGTGCAGTGGACGATTTCATCAGACAGGATATTTGTTGTACGGAAGTAAAGGAAGTGCGCGAAATAGTCCGTTAAGTTTCAGCTACTCGATTCAAGCTGATGTTAGGACTGAATCATCTAAATTAAATTCACAGAGGCCGAACGTTCCATCTTTCAAGAGTTCAAGAATTCCTGAAGTGCATGAAGGAAAAGAACTGGAAGGTTTTGTGGTCCAAGAAGTGCGTGAGATTTCTGAGTTTCGTATGTGGGCGTACCGCTTACTTCATCTTGCAACAGGTGCACAGTATCTTCACATTCAGCGTGATGACACAAACAATGTATTCTCTGTTGGTTTTCGAACAACACCGAGTAACTCGACTGGTGTGCCGCACATTCTCGAGCACATGACCTTGTGTGGCAGCGTGAATTATCCCTGTCGTGATCCGTATTTTAAAATGCTGAATCGGTCGTTAGCAACGTTCATGAATGCCATGACAGGCCCAGACTACACCATTTACCCATTTGCAACTCAAAATTTTCAAGATTATAGGAATCTGATGTCAGTATATTTGGATGCTGTGTTTAACCCGCAGCTGAGGGAGTCTGATTTTTGGCAAGAAGGATGGAGATTAGAACACGAGAACCAAAATGACCCAACCTCCCAAATGCATATAAAGGGTGTAGTGTTCAATGAGATGAAGGGTGCATTTTCAGAGAATCAGTCTCTGTTTGGACAGAAACTCCTAAACACTATTCTTCCTGGACATACATATGGCTTTGTCCACGGGGGAGACCCTCTTAGTATTCCTAATCTCACCTACAATGATCTAAAAGCATTCCATGCGCATTACTACAGTCCTAGTAACTCACGATTCTATTCCTATGGTAACTTTCTATTGGCTGGCCATTTGAAATACATTAATGACACCTATTTGTCTAATTTCAAGAACATCATACCTGGAAATCATAGGAACACAGCAGTTCCATCTGAAAAGAGATGGTCTTCGCAAAAATGCAAACACATAACTTGCAGGCCTGATCACCTGGCTGCAGATCTTAAGAAACAGTCTACCATTGCTATCAGTTTACTGTGCTGTGATATCATGGATATCCAAGAAACATTTGAGCTTCAGGTGCTGTCACAGCTGTTGGTGAATGGCCCCAATTCTGCTTTCTACAAGACCCTAGTTGAGTCCAATATTGGAGGAGGATTCACGCCTGTAACTGGTTATGAATCACAGACCAAAGATACTTTTTTCACTGTAGGCCTTCAAGCAGTGAATCCAAGTGATTTTGATAAGGTTGTGGAGCTTTATGATGAAACCATAATAAATATTTTGAACAGTGGATTTGATAAGAATCATATAGAAGGAGTCCTGCATGGCATTGAATTGAATATGAAGCACCAGTCAGCTGACTTTGGTCTTGGTTTGCTGTTTGGACTCACAGCACTCTGGAATCATGATGGAGACGTGGTGAAAGCACTGAAGGTTGAAGATCGGGTATCCCAGCTGAGACGCAGCTTGGATGAAAATCCACGTCACCTTCAGGATAAAGTTTTGAAGTACATGAAAAGTAATACTCATAGACTTACACTTACAATGTCACCAGATGAGGACTTTGAAACGAAACAAAATAAGGCTGAACAGGAGATCTTAAACACAAAGTTGAATACATTATCACTGAAAGATAAAGAACTACTGTTCCATCAGGGTTTGAAACTGTGTGAAGAAAGGGAGAAGGATGAAGACATTTCGTGCCTTCCAACATTATGTATGAAAGATCTTAAACAAGTAATTGACATAACACCACTAACAGATGTAGATATCTGTTCCATACCTATTCAGATGTGTGTTCAGCCTACAAATGGTATGACATATTTCAGAGGGATTGTGAATGTGCGAGAGCTAAATGATGAGCTGAAGCCACTTGTGCCCCTATTCTGTCAGGTGGCCACTAAGATGGGTACCCAAAGGCACAGCTACCGAGAATTTGATCAGCTTGCTGAGTTAAAGACTGGAGGCCTGTCCCTCAGCGTCCACATCGCTGATGACACAATGGAAGCGTTTACATATGAGGAAGCCATATTATTTTCTTCATATTGTCTTGATAGAAATGTGAAGGATATGTTCGCATTGTGGTCAGAGCTGTTCAATGAGGGTTCGTATGGTGATGTGAGGAGGTTAGAGACTCTGGTTCGTGTGACTGCTGCAGAGCTGGTAAATGGGATTGCTGACATGGGACACCATTATGCCATGTCCAGTGCTGCAAGTCTTGTGAATCCTGCCTCAAATAGAAAGGAGCTTACTTCAGGACTCAGTTTTGTATCAAGAATGAAAGAGATAGCCCAGATGTCAGACTTGAGTCCTGTGTTAACTCAGATGGAGCAGATTTCGAAAGCTGTATTTAACAAAAATCATTTACGTTGCGCAGTGAACTTGAGTCCAGGTACTGAAAATGTTGTGCTGAAGGAAATGGAGATGTTCTTAGGGTCATTGCCAGGGACAGCAGGCTTGCCATTTTTGAAAACTCGGCACCCTAATTACTACCTTGAGAAGTCAGCTGGACAGGGTTTTCATCATATCCATCCTATCCCTGTCAACTTTGCAGCGAAATCTTTGTCCACTGTCTACTTCTGCCATTCCCACTTTCCCACCTTGCAAGTCATGGCCAAGCTTATTACATCCAAGTTCCTCCATCCACAAATCCGAGAAAAGGGTGGAGCTTATGGGGCAGGGCTTAGTCTCTCTCCATCTGGTGTCCTAAATTTCTACTCATACCGAGATCCAAATTGTGCTGTGACTTTTGACATATTTGATCAAGCTCATGAGTGGGTGACACAGAACTCATTTACTGACAGGGACATAGAGGAGGCCAAGCTTGGTGTGTTCCAGACAGTTGATTCACCAATATCACCTGGTTCAAAAGGGATGAATAAATTTCTGCATGGCATTGATGACATTTTACTGCAGATACATCGGTCTGCCTTAATGTCTGTAATATGCCAGGACATTATGGAAGTGGCAGAAGAGTACCTGGGACCGAAGAGTCATTCAAAATGTGGACGTGCTCTTCTAGGTCCCATGAACAAAGAGTTGCGCTTGAGGAAAATAGAGAACTGGAAGTGTGTGCAGCAGACAGAGTAAATTTGTTGGTAATGATCTGAGATAATCAAATTGTTATGAAAATGCACAAATGTTGTTATTGTGGGTGTGAAAAATCACTGCGAACTATTACTTACATTTGTATCTTAAGTCTGCTTGTCAAACGTAAAGTAGTTTATGTATGTGGACTTGTAAGATCTTTTTTCTCCCTTTGCATTGCCTTAGTGTGCCCTTAACATGTACATGCTTGTTGTGTCATATGATGACAGTGGTTTCAGTGAAGATATTTTAATAGGTAAAAGTAGGAATTTCAGTGATCACTTTAGACCATTCTATCATCTGGACTGCTACTGTATATGAATGTGTAATTAAACCTTCATATTGATTATGTTACTTTATGACCATATCACAAAACATTTCATACATGTGGGTATAGTCATTCATATGTGATAGATACAATTAGAGCTAGACATAGGTACTGTGTATATGCGCACACGCGCGCGCGTATGTGTGTGTTTTAACATTGATGACACTGGAGGGCAGCAGTAGTCAGGTAATGAATGTCTAAATTATGAGTCAATAAGAATAAAGAGAGCGGTGAGGAATGGTGATGCACTGGCATGCTTCCTCTTTAAAGTTGCCATGGAGAAAGTGGTGAGGGATGCAGGAATTCAAATGGATGGAACAGCATGTTATAGACCTGTACAAATACTGGCATATGTGTATGATATTGTTGTAGTAGGTAAAACATTACCAACCATGAAAGCAGCCTTTGAAGTCCTGGATAAAGCAGCTAAAAAGATGGGAATGTTAATGAAAATCAAAATTATGTGTGTGGTTGCTAATCATCAGATAGCCTCTGCACTGCAAAAGGTAACCATTCTGTAGTATGCTTTTTAATGAGTAGACCACTTTGTGTACATAGTTTGGTCCCTTCACGAAAAATGATGATGTTGGTGCAGAGTTTGGGGCAATGCGTCTTGTTACCAACAATTGTTATGTTGAACTTCAGAGGCACTGTGTTCCAGTCTGCTATTAAGGAAAACCAAAATTGTGCTGTATAAAGCTCCTTATATCCGTTATTTTTATGTGGTTGTGAAACATGGGCCATTTCAAAGAAAAGAAAAGAGACTCAGAATTTTTGGTAGGAGAATTTTAAGAGATATGTGCAGTCTGGAGGAGGTAGAAGGAATCCGACAGCTCAGATACGATTATGAATTATACCATCTATAAAGAATCAGATATAGCTGCCATGATTAAGGCTGCAAGAATGAGATGGCTTGGGCATGTCATAAGGACATACATGGGAACTGTACTTGAACAACTCCTGTTTGCTAAGCCCTGGGGTTGTAGATGAGCAGGGCGACCAAGGCTATGATGGTTGGAGTGTGTGACAGGTGACCTAGCAAATTTTGGTATTAGGAACTGGAGAAGGGGAGCCAAAGACCCCCCCCCCCCAAAAAAAAAAAAAAAAAAATAAATTTTTTTTCTTTTTTTTTTTACCCTTTTCTGGTATTGTGGGTGGGGTTGTTCTGATTTACCACAATAATTACCTTATA
>Ga0123354_10000929_pt1 | contig 32952 bp, 31 predicted proteins | sample TergutLab28metaG_2_FD_97872 | JGI IMG/M metagenome (GOLD analysis project Ga0123354, IMG submission 97872) | Labiotermes labralis P4 segment gut microbial communities from Petit-Saut dam, French Guiana - Lab288 P4 | ecosystem: Host-associated > Arthropoda: Insects > Digestive system > Gut ... | reverse complement strand
CGTATCGTTTTGAACTTGCATAAACACATTGGCCGGTCGAGCGGGTCGCACATCGCACCACCATGCCAAGGCCCGCGCCAGTTCCGGATGCATGGGCAGCCACCGCTCCCTTTGCTGGCCGCCAAAAGGTTCTTGCGGTAGACGTTGGACCGATGAGGGCCGCGCCGATCCGCAACGCCTGACAAATAGGCATGCACCCTGGGCTTGGTCACGCCCTCCAGCGAGGTAATGCCTTCTGAGCGGCAGAATGCGCAGAAATCACGCATCACACTTTGTTTTTCCATCAAGGTCTGCCGCGACATGGTGCGCTGGACATGGGCAAGATATGCCCCCCCCACGCCAAGAGCAGCTCTGAGGCCGAAAGGATCTTCCTTCCCTCCATCGCCTTTTTGCGCTCATCTTCTTCCCATTCCTTGGCGGCCCGCCACTCTGGGCCGCCTTTCCAGCCAGGAGGAAACATCCGGCTGGCTATCTGCCTGCCGTATATAACCACTCTGGCCCACCATCCAATCCTGTCTTTTCGCAAGGTTGGCATCGTTAAAAGCCTCCATAACCGTGCCCCAACGAAACCTCCAGCGGTTCACAAATCGCCTGACATCGCCTGCAACAACGCCCGAGAAAAAGACGCGCTGTTCCAGGCCGGGGCAAAAGAGTAAAGGCCAGCGCCTTGCCCTTCCATGCGCCCGCGTGATGATCGTTTCCATGCCGGTACATGGGAACGATCAAATAGGCGGCCCGGCTGCCGTTCTTTTGGTCCTTTTTTGGGGCATGCAAAAAAAATGACGCCCCCCCCCCGGCGAAGGGAGCGACCTCTTGTTGTTTGCATCTAGGACCCATTCTATAATCTTGGATTATTTACTGGATTGCTTCGCTCCGCTCGCAAAGACGAAACAAAAATATCGCAGTATTGATGCCAAGTTGGTATGAGATGCGGCAAGTCAGGCCGAGAAAACGAACGAAAGAGGGAATACGATCATGGATTTGCTACTCGATACGCCCCTAGACATGCACCTGCACCTGCGCGAAGGCGAGATGCTCGGCCTGGTCGCCCCCTTCAGCGCCGCCCAGTTCGCCGGCGGGGTGGTCATGCCCAATCTGGTGCAACCGGTGGACAGCCTAGAACGGGTGCGGGCATACCGGGCCGCCATTGCCGCCACCTGCGGCACCACCGGGTTTGCCCCCTACATGACCTTGTTCTTCCGCGATTACACCAGCCAGGATCTGGCCGAGGTCAAGGACGAGATCATCGGGGTCAAGCTCTACCCAGCCGGGATCACGACCCAGAGCGAGGCCGGGGTGCGCGATTTCGACCGGATCGGCGCCACCGTGGCCTTGCTGGAGGAGTTGGATATTCCGCTCTTGGTGCATGGCGAAACCGGCGGCTTCGTCATGGAGCGGGAACAAGAGTTTTTGAAGGTCTACCAATGGCTGGCCGAGACCTTTCCCCGGCTGCGGTTGGTGATGGAGCACATCACCACCGCTGCGGCCATCGAATTCCTCGACCGTTTCGATCAGGTGGCGGCCACGGTCACCCTCCACCACCTGCTGATCACTTTAGACGACATAGCCGGCGGCCTACTGCGGCAGGATATATTCTGCAAGCCGATCGCCAAAACGCCCCGCGACCGCGACGCCCTGCGGCAGGCGGTCTTGGCCGGCCATCCCCGGCTGATGTTCGGCTCCGATTCCGCTCCCCATCCCCGCCACAAAAAAGAGCGCCTGGGCTGCGCGGCTGGGGTGTTCTCCGCCCCGGTGGCTCTGCCGGCCCTGGCGGAGCTGTTCGTGGAGGCGGGGTGTGCGGAACACCTGCCGGCCTTTGTGTCGGCCAATGCCCGCAGCTTCTACCGGATCGAGCCGCCGGCCAAAACGGTGCGCCTTGAGCCGATTGCATGGCGGGTGCCGGATCGCTACGGGGAGGTTACGCCGTTTCTGGCCGGCAAAACAATCGGTTGGGGCGTGAAGGCGCCGCATCCGTCCCAGTTTTGATAGCAACGGAGGGAGAATGGGAACCACCCCCCCTCGATTCACCGTCCCGGTTTATTCCACTGAACAGGGCAGATTATGTCCGGACTGCGGCCGGCCGGTGGCCTCGTGCGCCTGCAAGGCGACAGTGGCCGTCCTTAGGGGCAACGGCATTGTCCGGGTGGGGCGGGCGACCAAGGGACGCAAGGGTGGCGGGGTAACGGTGGTGACTGGCCTTGACCTCAACCCGGAGCAACTCCGTGAGTTGGCCAGCCGTTTGAAAAAGCTGTGCGGCGCCGGGGGCGCGGTCAAGGAGGGGACCATTGAGATCCAGGGCGAACACCGCGATCTCCTAGCGGCCACCCTGCAGCAGTTGGGCTACACCGTCAAACGGACGGGTGGCTGAACACTGCGCCCGACCTCCATCGTCCATCCGCCGCCCGGAAGGTTTGCTGCCGGAAGCGGCGCGAATTACCCGGCGGTCCGCCACAGGCCGCAGTCCTCATCTTGTCTTTCATCCCACCCACGGAGGGGAGCCTGTCATGTTCTGGTCCTACCCCCTTGCCTTTGCCAGGAACTTCCTCGGCAAGGCGCCGCTCTGGTATAAGCTGGTCATCCTGCTTTTTTTGGCCGCCAATCCCATTTTGCTCAAGGTCTGCGGCCCGTTCATTACCGGCTGGGCGCTGATCGGCGAATTCATTTTTACCCTCGCCATGGCATTGAAATGCTATCCCCTGCCTGCCGGCGGCCTGCTGGCCCTGGAGGCTGTGGCCATCGGCATGACCAAGCCTGGGACCGTCTTGCAGGAGGCGCTGGCCAATTTCGATGTGATCCTGCTGCTGATCTTCATGGTGGCCGGCATCTTTTTCATGAAGGATTTCCTCCGGTTCACCTTCGCCCACTTCCTGGTCAAGGTCCGGTCGAAAGAAACAATCTCGCTGCTGTTCTGTGGTACCGGCGCTTTTCTCTCAGCCTTTCTCGACGCCCTCACGGTCACGGCGGTGATTGTTGCCGTGGCCTATGGCTTCTACGACATCTACCACCGCTACCGGTCCGGCAAGGATGGCGGCGGCGCGGTCCACGATCTGACCAGCGACCTGGCGCTCAAGGTACAGGAGCAGGAGGATCTCAAGCAATTCCGAGGTTTCCTCCGCAACTTGGTGATGCATGCTTCGGTCGGCACCGCGCTCGGCGGGATGTGCACCCTGGTGGGCGAGCCGCAGAACCTGCTGGTGGGCAACGTCATGGGCTGGCAGTTCGCCACCTTTTTCTTCAAGGTGGCGCCGGTGAGCCTGCCGGTGCTGGTGGTAGGCCTGGCCACCTGCTACTGCGTGGAGAAAAAGAAGTGGTTTACCTACGGCTTTGAATTGCCCAGACACATCCGTTCCTACCTGCTGGAAACCGAGGTGCAGATGGCGGCCAAGCGCGGCCCCCAGGGTGCCTTAAGGCTGGCGGTCCAGGCCGTTGCAGGCATCTGGCTGATCGTCGCCCTGGCCTTCCATCTGGCCGCAGTCGGCTTGATCGGCCTGTCGGTGATCGTCTTCCTCACCGCCTGCAATGGCATCACCGAGGAGCATCGGATCGGCCCTGCCTTCGAGGAGGCGCTGCCCTTCACCGCACTATTGGTGGTGTTCTTCGCCATCGTCGCGGTCATCCACGATCAGCATTTATTCACTCCGGTTATCAACTATGCGCTCAGCTTTCAGGGGCAAGCCCAATTGGCGGTCTACTACCTCGTCAACGGGGTGCTTTCCGCCATCTCCGACAACGTGTTCGTGGCCACGATCTTTATTTCGGAGTCCAAAACCCACATGGTCGACATGCTGGCCGCCATTCCCGGCCTCGGCATGACCGGCCAAGAGCTGATGCAGAAGCTCACCGACCCGCATACGCCCCGGACCGATGTGCTGGTCACTCTGCCGCAGACCTCGGCGGTTCAGGTGAAGGCGGTGATAGATCAGTTCGACAAACTGGCCGTGGCCATCAATACCGGGACCAATATTCCCAGCATCGCCACCCCCAACGGCCAGGCCGCCTTTCTTTTCCTGCTGACCTCGGCCCTGGCACCAGTGATTCGGTTGTCCTACGGCAGCATGGTCTGGCTGGCCCTGCCCTATACCCTTACCATGTCGCTTACCGGATTGATGGCGACTTACCTGTTTTTGTAAGTCCTATTAGCAGGCTGTTGAAAAACTCTCATCTACAAGAACACATTTCGTGACATGACAAGAAGGATCGTGTATATTTAATCTATTGAAATCATTGCAATAGAGGCGCAGAATGCGCGGTCTTGATATCCATCAGCAGAAGCTGTTTCGTTTCTCCCGAATCCTGGATTCCTCAGCATCATCCCTTGCGTCCGGTCCTGATCATGGCGGACAAGGCATTGAAGGACCTTTCCCCTGTCTTCGAGGAACTGTACTCCAGGGTGGTTCGTGATATTTGGCGCAAGATTGCAACCCGGCAAGATCTGCAGCCGGTGTTTCATGCTGAGCTCGCCAAGGCCGAACGGCTGTTGACGCAACAACGGCAGGATAAGAATAAGCTTTACAGCCTTCATGCGCCGGATGTGGAGCGTATTTCCAAGGGCAAGGCGGACAAGAAGGACGAATTTGGGGTCAAGGTCAGCGTGGCGGGCATGCTGGCGGAGCCTGGCAATCCCCATGACGGTCATGCCCTGGGCCGGATAATCGAACAGGTGGAGCGGATGACCAACTGTGCGGTGCAGCGCAGTTTTGTTGACGGTGTCGTGGTCACAAGCTGCAGAAGCCTCAGGTATTGCTCTCCGGCCGCAAGCGGGGTCGAAATTACTGGTAGGCGCCTTGGGCGACGCCATCAATGCCCTGCTCTGTGGAGCGGGGCGCAATATCCGCCTGATCCTCAATAAATTGAGGGAGAAGTTGCATCTTTTTTTTGCCGGCTTGCTATTGGCTGCCTGGCCTCGCTCTGATTGCCGCAGGTCAGCTGCCGCTTTGCCGGCTCCTTTCTTTTGAAATAGGGCTTCTTCAGGGACGACTATTTTATGTTCCCTGCTTAATTGACCAGCGCTGACGCGCAGCAGGTGCGTTTGTTGTCGTTCATCAGGTGAATGTTCATGCCAAATTTTTTTATGGTGGCGGTCTTGACCCTTATCGTTTCATGTTGCGGCAGCGCTTTGGCTGTTGACCTGCCCTCGACAAGCAAAGCGGAAATCGATTATCTGCTTGCATATCTGAAGAATTCAGGATGTCAATTCAACAGGAACGGGAAATGGTACAATGCGGACGACGCAGTTTCCCATATTGAAGCCAAGTATAACTATTTGATCAGAAAAGAAATGCTTTCTTCGGCGGATGATTTCATCGATAAAGCCGCGACCAAGAGCAGCATGAGCGGTAAATCGTATTTGGTTCAATGCGGCAATGAAGAGCCTACGCCAAGCGGTGAGTGGTTCAGGACGGAACTTGTACGCTATCGCTCAGGAAAACGCTGATTCAGACGACGCCCGGACGGTCTGAATCAGCAAACATCGGGCGAGGACGCCAGCATCGTCGCGTTTAAGAAATCCGGCCAAAACGCGCTTCCTCTTGAAACATCACCCGGAGTCGACCTTTCCCGGTCCACTGGTTGTCAATCAGACAGAGGAGTTCCGGGATTTTTTTTCCATTCCGCCTGCGCCCCGACATCAGCCTTCCGGCGCCTCTTGTCAGGCGCAAGCTTCCGCCAGTTGTGGCGATGCAGCAGATTATAGACAGAGGATAACGGAACTTCTCGACCCAAGTAGGCATCAAACGCCCGCTTGATTTCTCCAGCAACCAGCAGCCGCCCTGGGCAGCTTTATCGAGGAAAGGGGCAAGGAAGGCCACCGCCTCCCGAGCATTGGACAATACTTCTTTTCCTCGTGCTGGTCGTGCCATATGCCCACCTCCTTAAGGTGAACATATGGCATCATACCTGATCTGGAATTTGAATTATTCAAAATAATTACAGCATCGATAAAAGGCATTGTCATTCTCCCCGCAAAAAAGCGTGAAGAATGACAATGTCCGTTTTCGGAAGGAGGTCAGACGCTCTTGATAGGCATTCGCCCAGAGGATATATTGCCGAAAGTAGACTCGGTTCAATTGAAGTCGGGAGATATGGACAAGGTAGACCCTGAAAAACGAAGCTGGATAATGGCCCAAGTGAAGGGACGCAACACAAGGCCAGAGAGGGCCGTGCGCTCCCTCTTGCATCTCATGGGTTACCGGTTCCGGCTTCAACGACAAGACCTTCCCGGTAAGCCGGACATAGTTTTGCCCAAATATCATACCGCCGTTTTTGTGCATGGCTGTTTTTGGCACCGGCATCCCGGCTGTAAACGAGCGAGCACGCCTGTCACTAATGTCACTTACTGGAACCGAAAATTTGAGCGCAATGTGACACGAGACGCGCAAAACAAAACAACTCTTGAACATCTTGGCTGGCGCATTCTAGTTGTGTGGGAGTGCGAGTTAAAAAACATGGAAGCTCTTACCGCCCGGTTCCATGAATATTTTACCGCGCTCAACGGCGCACAAACGCCATGAATGTAGCTCGTCAAGCCCTGCCTCCTTCCTCTTTGCCGCCACAGCTTCCGACGCCAGGCGCCCGCCCGCCTTTGCTTGAATTTTTTGCGGGCAGCGGTTTAGTGAGCCATGCCTTGTCGTCTTATTTCAAAACGGTATGGGCCAACGACATCTGCCCCAAAAAGGCCGCCGTGTTTTGGGCCAACCATGAAGCCACGTCCTTTGACCTCGGTTCCGTGACGGAAGTAAGCGGCAAACAGCTTCCCCCCGCATTACTTTCTTGGGGCAGCTTCCCTTGTCAGGATTTATCCTTAGCTGGAAACGGCGAAGGCATCCGGGCGAAGCGTAGCGGCCTTGTGTGGGAATGGCTGCGCGTTATGGACGAGATGCCGACACGTCCGCCCATTCTCGTTGCGGAAAATGTGGTCGGACTTGTTTCTACAAATAATGGCGCCCATTATCGAAAGTTGCACAACGCCCTGACAGCGCGCGGTTATAGGGTTGGCGCTCTGTTGCTTGATGCCGTTTTTTGGCTGCCCCAGTCCCGCCCGCGTGTATTTGTTGTCGCTGTGAACGCCAACACGGTGATTCCCCAAAAGCTTGTGGCCTCCGGGCCGACTTGGGCGCACTCCTCAGCTATTCAAGAAGCCGCAAAAAATCTGGACGGGTGGGTATGGTGGCGCATGCCGATGCCGGAAAAGCATACTATCACGCTTTCCGATGTGGTGGATTTCTCCCTGCCATGCCACGACGAGGCCGTAAGCCGGAAAAACCTCGCTCTGATCCCGCCTGGGCACATGCGCCGCTTGGAGACAAGCGAACTGCGCGTTGTCCCCGGCTACAAGAGAATCCGCAAAGGCAAACAGGTGCTGGAACTGCGCTTTGACGACATCGCCGGGTGCTTACGTACTCCTACGGGCGGCAGCAGCAGGCAATATTTAGTGATAAGGCAAGGGAAAGAATGGAGGACGCGCATTCTCAGCCCCCGCGAAGCGGCTAGGCTCATGGGAGCGCCGGAAACCTTCAAGCTTCCCGGCACATTCAACGATGGATACAAGGCCATGGGAGATGCGGTTGCCGCGCCTGTCGCCGCGTTCTTGGCGCAACACCTTCTTTCTCCTCTTGCCGCGGCTTGCAATGACCCCTCTTGAAAAACACCTGACTGATTTTCGTGACGCAAACAGCGTGAAGGGCAAAGGCCAACTGGCCGTCGTTCTGCACATTACTCGCCTTGCCATTGATAGCGGCCTGCCCATTGACCCAGAGACCTTGCGAACAGGCAAAGAAGGACAAGTCAAAGGGTTAGGCAAGAGGCGCATACAGAATATACTCAATGATTACGGCATAACCCGCGTTCTGGCCGAAGAAGGCGGCCGCACCAGCAGGGGCAGCCTGGGGAATGCTTCTGGCTATGCGGCATTTTTGAACACGCTGCACAAAAAGGGCGACGCGGACTTGCCTGCCATAGAAAAATGGTGGATTGCCCGCGTTCAGGATTATTTCAGCAGCAAACCTTTCACATTAAGATTTGACCCGAGCAAGTCTTTGCGCTCCACCGTGAGCGACCTTCTCGCCCAAGCCATAAAACGCCAAAGGGATAATCCCGGCACGACTTATGCCGGAACGCTGTTGCAGCATCTTGTCGGCGCCAAGCTCGATCTGATTTTGCCGGAAGAAAAAAGAGTGCGCCACTACGGGGCCAACGTGGCAGATAGCCCTACCTCACGCGCTGGCGACTTTGTGCTTGGTGATGTGGCGATTCACGTCTCAACAGCGCCGTCAGAGGCGCTTGTCCGCAAATGCAAAGCCAACATTGAGGCGGGTCTTCGCCCTATTATTGTCACTATCGCAGAAAGCCGCGCTGGTATTGAATCTATCGCCAATGGTTTTGAAATAGAAAGCCGTATTGATGTCATTGAGGCAGAGCAGTTTATCGCGACGAATATTTTGGAGTGGAGTCAGTTTGTCGAAAATTCCCAACGTGAAGAAATCATGCGGCTTCTTTCAAAATATAACGAAATCGAGGAGTCTGTGGAAACCGACCCCTCGCTCTTGATAACTATCTGAGTTCATCCAAAAAATAGTTTTCCTCTTGATAACATGACGACGCCCAGATGGCGCCGTCAAGCCGGGCGCCCGCTCCGTCAATTTGGCCTCCTTTGAAGACCGCACCATCTGATATGACACAGTACCCTGAACATTTCTTGCTCCTCGAACAAGCCCAAGCCCTGTGCCGCGAACACGATGCTACGCTGCTTTTCTTGACGCTCTTCGGCGCTACCCTATACGGCACGGTAACGCCGGGTAAATCCGATGTGGACGTGCGGGGAATTTTTCTGCCGTCCCGAGAATCATTGGCTCTCAATAAGGCCCCAAAAAGTCTGCATTTTTCCACCGGCAACAGTGAACGTCGGAATCTGGCCGGGGATGCGGATATCGACCTGTGGTCCGTACAGCGCTGGTTGCTGAAGCTCCTGCCCTCAGGCGATACCGGCGCCATGGACGTATTGTTTTCGCCGTCGCATGCGGCTTGCACGTTGTATCGGCATCCGGCTTTGGACGCGGCTTTCGCGAACCCTCAGCGCCTCATGGATACGGTCAAAGGCCGGGCTTACGCCGAATACAGCCTTGGGCAAGCAAAAAAATACGGCATCAAAGGTTCCCGAGTGGGCGCACTCAAGATGGTGCGCGCCTGGTTGCAAACGCATTGTCCAGAACCGCAACCCAATGACCGCCTGAGCGATTCCCTGGACGCCTTGGCTGCCTCCTGCGCGGATGACCGCTTTTGTTCCATCGTGACCGTGCAGAATAAGCGCGCCCTGCAACTTTGCGGCAAACTGCATATGAGCGCAATCCGCATAGAAGAACTGACCCGCCGGGTAGAGGCCGCCATGAGGCGTTACGGCGCTCGGGCAGAGGAAGCCGAACGCAACGAAGGTCTGGACTTCAAAGCTCTCTCTCACGCCCTGCGCGCTCTATTCCAGATGGAAGAGTTGCTGCAAACCGGCAAAATCGTCTTTCCCCTGCGCAACCGCGAAGAGTTGATTGCCGTCAAGGAAGGCAGATATCCTTGGCGAGAAGTGGAACCACGCATTCTTGAGCGTCTTGAGGTGGTGGATCTGCTCCGAGCGCATGCTCCCTTTGCCAGCGCATACGATGCCGCCTTTGCTGAAGCCTGCGTGCTGGCCTGCTATGATGGGAGCAAAAAACGACTCGCTGCGCCAGCCTACACCACGCGCTTTGATGAAGGCTTTTCCATTCCCGCCGAAACCTTGACCACTGTTCAGGCCAAGCTAGACGACATCGAGCGGGAACATGGCGTCAAAGTTCTATACGCTGTAGAGTCGGGCAGCCGGGGTTGGGGTTTTGCCTCCGCAGATTCCGACTTTGATGTGCGCTTCATCTACGTCCACGAGCCGGAATGGTATTTGGGCGTCGCTCCGGAAGAGAAGCGGGATGTTCTGGAACTGGGCATTGAAATGACGCCTGCGGGCGAGCTGGACATCAACGGCTGGGAGTTACGCAAGGCCCTCAAGCTCTTCCGTCAGTCAAATCCGCCCTTGCTTGAGTGGCTCAGTTCGCCCGTTGTGTATCGCGAAGCAGGGCCACTGGCCTCGCTCCTTCGGAACACCGCTTCGTCCTGTGTGTCCCCCGCCCGTACTTGGCATCATCATCGCAGCATGATGAAAAAATGTCGGGCACGCTATTGGGACAAGGAGCCGTCAATCAAAGCGTGGTTCTATCTGCTACGGCCTTTGCTCGCCATGCGCTGGATTGAACAGGGTAAAGGCGTCCCGCCCATGCGTTTTGATCTGCTCATGGATGGCGTCATTGCCGATGCCGCCCTGCGAAAAGAATTGAATAGTCTGGTGGAAATCAAACGCAGTGGCGGCGAGAAAGACAGCTTTACGCCCCCTTCGCTGACAGCGGCCTTTGTCAATAACGAACGGGACCGGCTGGAGAGGGAAACGCCGGCATTGCCAGCAGAACAGCAACAAGCAAACCTGGATGCGATGTTTATGGCAGTGCTGGCAGAGGCGTGGCAATAACGAATTTCGATGTTTTTTCGTGGGTTACATCAAAAATCACCGAAAATTGAAGGGCAACAGTCAGATTCCAGAGTCAGAGTGCCCCGGAAGCGGACCGGATGAAGGAACCATCTTTGAAAGGATATGTTGACCGTGCTGAGGCGGCATAAACGTGACGACTTTAACGCATGAACCTGCCCTTATTGCCCAAAAAATTGCCCGCTACGCCGAAGAGCTTGGGGTTACAGTAGAGCGCCACGTCAGCGGTGGTTCTGAACGCGTATATCTGACATTGTGGCATGCCCTTGTGCTTTCCCAACCGTTGCGCATCCGATTAAGTGAGCATGCTGCAAGCCCGGTGGCCATGAAAAAACATGGTCTGGCGGATTTTGAAATAGGTTCGCACAGCGTACGCTGCCGCGATATGGCTGAGTGTCTGCGCTGGCTTCGCGGCATCACCGGACGAGAGCTGCCGCCCAAGCTGAGTGTATCAATGCAGCACGATCTACGTCAGTCCAATTCTCAGGCTCTTGTCACCCTAAACCATTTTTTGCAACGAAGCCGCATATGCCCTGCTGCAACAGCAAGGCTACCTGAACGGCGACGGCAGACGGGCGAACCAGTTTATCCGCGACATGAAATGGCGTCCGTACCACTGGATGGCGGAGCAAATGAAAAAGCGACTTTCGTCAAAACCGACCAAAGCGGACAAGTTTCCTGTCTGGGCCTGGCATACGCACGAAGGCAAGCAGCCGCCGGATTTACGCTCCTGCGGGCTGGGGCAAAAAGGCAAGCGCACGGCCATGCTGACCTTCAGGATTCCCATTTCAAAAGTGCTGCTTTCCGACGAGGAGGAGTGCCATATGGCCACTGCACAGACAACGAAGCCGAAAGCAATCAATGGGATGAACTGGAAAAAATCTGGCCTCAGAAACGCTTTGCTGATTCCATGCGGGTTTCGTGGGAAAAGATATTTGATCCCTACGTCCATGCGATCCAGCGTGGTGCGGCACACGGCGCGGCGAATATGTCCAAGCCCGTTTCTGGATTCTGGAGCGCTCCGCTGTGCTTGCGGAAAGATGGTTTATAGCGCGATAGCTTATCTTTCTGTCCCTCTTCCCTTCACAATCCGTATTTTCGACCATACCCCCTAGGGGTGACCATTTTGTCGCGCCAAACAAAGGTCTGGGAATTGCCTATGATCACCGTGGTCTGCATGCCGATCTTCTCGTCGAGCATCCGCGCGAGCGTGGTCAGGCGTACGGTTTCGTGCTCGCGGGTGGCGCCGGAGACGATGCCCACCGGAGTGTCGGAGGAGCGGTGGGCGAGCATGATCTCGCGAGCCTTGACGATCTGGTCGGTGCGCTTCTTGGATTTGGGATTGTATATCACCACCACGAAATCGGCCTGCGCCACGGCCGCAAGCCGGCGCTCGATCAGATCCCAGGGGGTCATCAAATCGGAAAGGCTGATGGCGGCGAAATCGTGCATCAAAGGCGCACCTAGGATGGCGGCGCAGGAGTTGAGGGCCGCGATGCCGGGGATGACGTCGATCGGAACGGCGGCGTCCGTTGTCCGGGCCAGCTCGAACACCAGGCCGGCCATGGCGTAGATGCCGGGATCTCCGCCGCAGACCAGGGCAACCCGTTTCCCCTGCTCGGCCATCGAAAGAGCCTGCCGGCAGCGGTCGATCTCCTGCATCATCGAGGACGAGAGCACCTCGCTTGCCGGATTGAGGCAATCGAGCACCAGGTCGAGATAGGTGCGATAACCAACGACCACCTCCGCCGCTTCCAGGGTGGCGCGGGCGCGAGGAGCCATGAGGTCAGCGGCGCCGGGACCGAGCCCGACCACCGCCAGAGAGCCGTTGATGCCATCCTGTGCCGTTGTCATTGTTTACCTGTTCCTTGGATTATCTATCGTTGCGAACGGATCGGCGATCTCGGCCACCGCGGTGGTGACGTCGGTCCATTTCATTTTGGCAGCCAACAGAGTGGCGCCCAGTCCGGCGCTGAGCAAGGCCGCCGGTTCAGCCACAGCCCTGGCGCCGGTGGCGCGCTGAACGACTGCCGAGGCGGCGATCTCTTTGATCCGGTTCAATGCGTCCTTGTCGTAATAATCAATGGTCAGCCCCTGGGTGCTGGCATAGGCCAGCAAACCCGCCTCGTCCTGCTTGAGGTCGATTGAGGCCAGGCGGGCGATGGCCGCAGCCGCGAGCCCGTGCGCAGCACAAGTGGACTCGACCGCGGCGGCGATGGCCCCGGCGGCTGCCCCCCGGTTGCAGCCGATGCCGACCACCAGCACCTTCGGGTGGAGAACGGCGGCCCGTTCGGCCGGGGCGGTGCGGCTGTCGATGACCAGGTCGGCTGTTGCCCGATCGGGGTGCGGGTGCAGATCCGGCGGCAGTTCCGGCAACGGGTAGCGGCTCCAGACACTGAGCGCTCCCTCGTCGACCAAATGGCCCATGGCGCGGGTGAAGGCGGCCTTGTCGCCGGGGACCAGCCCCAGGTCGCGGCACCAGAGATCAAGCGGGGTGAGGCCCAGGACATCAGAGGCGGTGGTGAGCACGGCCTGGCCGCCGATCGCGGCCGCCACCCGCCGGGCCAAATGGTTGGCGCCGCCGAGATGGCCGGACAGCAGCGAGATGGCGAAATTGCCCGCCTCGTCGCACACCACTATGGCCGGATCCAGTGCCTTGTCGCGGAGCAGCGGGGCCACGGCGCGCACCACGATGCCGGTGGCCATGATGCAGACAATCTCCCGGTAGTTGGCCCAGACCTCGGCCATCACCCGTGCAAGCCGCCCCTTGGCAGCGACAAAGTCACCATCCAGCGACTCGGCCAGGCGGCGGCCCAGAACAGAGCCGCCCCTGCTCACCGCCACCACTACCAGGCGGCAGCCGGGACTGCCCTCAGCGGTATTCGTGCGTAAATTCGGCATCGTAGAGTTTGGAGACGATTTGACTGTCCTCGGCCAGAGCCGGTCCGACCACGATCATCGCTGTCTTTTTGATCTGCGAATCCCGGATCTTGCCGGCAATGTCAGCCAGACTGCCCGTAACGATCCGCTGTTCCGGCCAACTGGCCCGCTCAACCACGGCCACCGAGGTGGCGGCCGGATAGCCGCCGGCCAGCAGGTCGTCGACCACGGCGGCAATCATCGACACGCTCAGGAAGATGCACATGGTGGCCTGGGCAGCGGCCAGGTTGCGCAACGATTCGCGCTCCGGCACCGGGGTGCGGCCTGCCTGGCGGGTAAAAATCACCGTCTGGGTGACTTCGGGCACGGTCAGCTCCTTCTTCAGGGCAGCGGCAGCGGCAAAGGCCGAACTCACCCCTGGCACCACCTCGTAGGGGATGCCGGCCTTATCCAGCCACTGCATCTGTTCGCGGATCGCGCCGTAGATGGCCGGATCTCCGGTGTGCAGCCGCACCACCCGCAAGCCCCGGCGGTACCCCTCGGCCAGCAGGCGCATGATCGCCTCCAGGTCGAGCGGGGCGCTGTCGTGGCAGGTGGCCGGAATCCCGTCGAGCAAGGCCGCGTTGACCAGACTGCCGGCATAGACCACTAGATCCGCCGTATCGAGCAGGCGGCGGCCCTTGAGGGTGATCAGCTCAGGGTCGCCGGGCCCGGCGCCGAGAAACACCACGGGATGAACGGACGCTTCAGGCGAGGGAGCGATCGGTTTCATTGGACACCTGTACCTTTTTCTTGCGGATCACCATGGTGGAGAAATAGTGCAGCTTCCGGCCCCTGGCCTCGCGGATGTCGGTGTAGATCCGTTCGTCCTCCATACCCGAGCGCTCAATCAGCACCGCGCAGCCGGTGAGACCCAGCTCGTCCAACAGGTCGATCAAGGCGTCGAGCCGCCGGTGCACCTTCATCAGCACCACCGCGTCGAGGGTGGTGAGAATGGAGCGCAGCCGTTCGTCCTCGAAGGCGGCGGGCACTACAGCCAGGACATCGTCGCCCAGGGCGAGCGGGCTGGACTGCGAGGCGGCGCAGGCCGCCATGGCGGTGATGCCGGGGATCACGGTCACCGGGGCGTGCGGCCGCTGCTCCTGGATCATGGCCAGCAGATAGAAGGCGGTGGAATAGAGGGTGGTATCGCCCAGGGTGGGAAAGGCCACATCCTCGCCGCGGTCGAGATGGCGGATGACCTCGTCGGCCGCCTGGCGCCAGGCGGCCAGTAGTTGGTCGTCGGTCTTCTGGCCGAGATAGACCTTTTTCATCGGGAAACAGAGCGAAAGCACAGTACGCCCGTTGGCCGACACCAGTTGTTCGGCGATCTGCCTGGCGCTGCTCTGGCCGCCCTTCCTGGCCGTGGGCACCGCCCATACCTTGGCCTCGCGCAGGATGCGCACCGCCTTGTAGGTCATCAGTTCCGGATCGCCGGGGCCGACGCCGACCAGATAGAGATGACCGGTCCGCGAGCTGGGGTTGTCGCTCATTATTTATCGCCTGTGATAAGGGTTATGGGGTTGAATACCTGTGCATCGCCGCCGGCAAGTCGGCGGCTGACGGCCAGGGTGCTGGCCTGCGCACGCATCCCCAGCCGCTCAAAGCAGGCCAGGGCGGTGGCTTCGGTCCGTTCGAGCACGGCATTGATCACCATCCGGCCGCCATCGGCCAGACGCGCTGCCGCCGTCTCGATGATCGCCTCCAGCCGCTGGCCACTGCCGCCGATGAAGATCCGGTCGGGCGCGGGCAGCCCGGCCAGGGCCTCGGGCGCCTCACCGCAGACCAAGTGGATCGAGTAGGCGCCGAAGCGGCGGATGTTGGTTCGGATATTGGCCTGTTCCTCTTCTTTTTTTTCGACGATGCGGATGACCAGATCCGGACAGAGCCGGGAGGCCTCCAGCGAGACCGAGCCGGAGCCGCCGCCGATGTCCCAGAACACGCCGGTGACTGGCAGCCGCAACCGGTGCAGGGTGGCTGCGCGGACTTCGTCTTTGGTGATCAGGCCGCGGGAATGGGCGATTTCATCCTCGCCCAGCCCGAAAGGCGGCGATGCCGGCCCAGGCGGCTGTTCGATCAGCATCATATTCAGCGGTCCAAAGGAGTACGCCGCGATCTCGGCTAGGCTGCCACTGGTCAGGCGTTCGTCGCTCAGCCCCAGATTCTCGGCCACCCTGACGCTGATGGCGTCGATCCGCTCGTTGTCCCCGCAGGCGGCCAGCGCGGCCAGAAGCTCGGTCGCCACCTTGTCCGGACTGTTGCGGCCGTCGGTGAACAGCATCGACCGCCGTTGGCGGAGGATGCGGCCGGGGAGATTGTCGGCTTCCCGGCCGTGGCAGCTCAACAGGGCCAGATCGTCCCAGGGGGTGCGGAAGCGGGCGCAGGCCAATTGCAGTGCCGACAGCGCCGGCCTGACACTCAGCCGTTCAGGTCCGAACCGTTCGATCAGGCGGCGGCCGATGCCGTAGAACAGCGGGTCGCCACTGGCCAGCACCGCCACGTCGCCGGCGACTAGGGCCTCCTCCACCTGGTTGAGCATGGCCTCGACCGGGACGATGTCGATCACAGGGTGGGGCAGATCGGCCACCAGAAAACGATGGCGGCGAGAGGCGACAACGGCAGTGCAGCGGCGCAGCAGCGGCCACTGCGCGGCGGCAAGGGCGCTGCCGCTGATCCCGATCAACTCAATCCTCGACATGGACCACCCCCTCCTCTGCGGTCACTAGATAGACCCGCACTGGCAGCCCCGACCATTGCCGAGCCTGTTCCTGCGCCTGACGGCAGACCGCGCCGATCAAGTCGTCGCGGCGCATCGCCTTTAGCTGACCGTAGATCTCGCGCGCCGTGTTGGCGGTCCAAAGTTCGGGGGCGCTTTCCCGGTCCAGGCCGAGTCGGGCCAGCAGGTTGGCGGCCTGCCGGACCTCCAGGGCGCCGTTGCGGACATGGGTCTGAGGCACGGCCAGGGCCGCCTTGACCAGCTTGGCCCACATCGCGGCCAGATGGATGCGGGAAAAGCCGTGCCGTCGGGCCGCCTCCAAGGCGTAGCGGAGATAATCGCCCATCATCACCTGGGCCTCCTCGGGCAGGCGCAACAGCCCCTGGGCCATGGCCTCGGAGGTCCGTCCGGTGGACAAAATCGTCTCAGTGAGGCCCACGGCGCGGGCCACCCGCATCGAGGCCTCGATGGTGTCGGTCCAGGCCTTTGCCGATACCGGCCGCACAATTCCGGTGGTGCCGAGGATCGACAGGCCGCCGATCACTCCCAGGCGTCGGTTGAGAGTCTTTTCCGCCAGAATCTCGCCGTCGCGGACGAAAATCCGGACCTCCAAACTCTGCTCCTCACGGTCCGAACCCTCCAGGGCCTCGGCCACCGCAGCCCGGATCATCTGCCGGGGAACGGGGTTGATGGCCGCCTCGCCCATCGGCACGGGCAGGCCGGGCTTGGTGACCAGGCCGACGCCGAGGCCGTTGGTCAGGACGATCCGCTCGGGCAGGTCAAAGGCAAGCCAGCGCACCTCGGCCCCAATCTCGGCGCCATTGGTGACGTCGGGATCGTCCCCCGCATCCTTGACCACGGTGGCCATGGCCGGCAGCCCGCCAGTTCGGCACAGGGCAAAGCCATGCCGGGAGCCGTCGGGAAAGGGGATCTCCACTGTCTCCGGACACGCCTTGCCCAGCAGGCACAAGGTGGCCGCCTTGGCCGCCGCAGCCGCACAGGCCCCGGTGGTGTAGCCGTTGCGCAGCGGTTTTTTTCTGCCCGGCGCAGCCATGATCCGCTATGCCGCCAACCTGAGCAGGGCGTTGACCACCGCCACCGCCACCGGGGTGCCGCCCTTGCGGCCCAGGGCGGTGATGTGGGGATAGGGCTTTTCCGCCAGCAATTCCTTAGATTCGGCCGCATTGACAAATCCCACCGGCACGCCGATGACCAATGCCGGGGCCAAGAGTCCCCGGTCGATCAGTTCCATCGTCTTGAGCAGGGCGGTCGGGGCGTTGCCCACGGCCACGATGCCGATGTGGTCGTCCACGCTCCGGGCCACGGCGGCATCAGCGCGGGTGATGCCCCGCGCCTTGGCCAGGGCCGCGGTTTCGGGTTCCGCCACCCGGCAGATCACTCTGCCGCCGAACCGGGCCAGCAGCCCACTGGAAATGCCGCTAGCCGCCATGTTGACATCCACCAGGATGTTCTTGCCTGCCCAGATGGCCTCCAGACCCGCAGCAACCGCCTGGGGATGGAAACGGAAATTTTCGGCAAAGGCGAAATCACCAGTGGCGTGGATGGCGCGCCGGACCACGGCGAATTCCTCGGAGGAAAACCGGGTGGGGCCAAGCTCGCGCTCAATGATCCGGAAGCTCTCAGCCTCAATGTCCTGGGGAGCAATGGGTTGCAAGGTGACCATAATCGTTGCACTCTTCGTTTGCTCAAGCCGATGCATACAGAACGCGCCGCACCGGATTTCTTGATATAATTTATTGATTTATCAAATAAAACTACAAATTCCCTTCGGAGTTGTCGCCCTTTGACCGGCAGGCGGCCACCAGCTGCGCCGCCGCAGCCGGGGTGCGGCCCCAGTGGAGATGGACGTAGCTGGCCAGGGTGGCCGCTTGCGCCAGGAATCCCTCAGGCTGTCCCGCCTCCAGTTCATAGGCCGCCGGCACTGTCTCGACCTCGGTTTCGATGGTCGAGTAATGGAATTCGTGGCCATGGAGCACCGTGCCCGCCGGTCCCAGCAGGCAGTCGCGCACGACCTGCGGCCGGCGGTAACCAAGGCTGCGCAGCCGGGTCTGCATCCGGGCGGCAAACGGATACAGGCCCGCCATGGGAAAGACGCCGCCGTTCAGGTCGGTGATTGAGCGGCACAGATACATGAAGCCGCCGCACTCGCCATAAACCGGCCGGCCGCTCTCGGCAAAGGCCCGCACCTGCTCCCGCATGGCGCGGTTGTCGCTCAACCGGCGGGCATGCAATTCCGGATAGCCGCCGCCCAAATAGAGCCCGTTCAGCCCGGGCGGCAGCCGGTCGTCGTCCAGCGGGCTGAACAGGACCAATTCCGCCCCAGCCGCCCGAAGCAGGTCGAGGTTGTCCTCATAGTAGAAGCAGAAGGCCGCATCCCGGGCCAGGCCGATTCGTACCGGCGTACCGGAGGCGGTGGTCGGCGCCGGGGCCTCTGGTACGGATTCCTCCTGACGCCACCCCGCCGCGAGCCGCAGCAGCCGCGGCAGGTCAACATGGGCTTCGATCAACTCAATCAGCCGTTCCAATCCCTTGCCGGTCAGCGGGTGCTCTTCGCCCATGTGCAGCCCGAGATGGCGCGAGGGAATGGTCACCGCCTCGCTGCGGGGCAGGCAGCCGAGCACCGGCGCCGCGCAATGGCCGCCGATGGCCTCCTCCACCATTTCCCGGTGCCGATCCGAACCAATGCCGTTGCAAATCACCCCGACCAGCCGGACCCCGGCATCGAGGGTTGCAAACCCGTGCACCACCGCGGCCACGCTCTCTGCCGCTGAACGGGCATCGACCACCAGGAGCACCGGCAAATCGAGCGTCTTGGCCAGAGTCGCGGCCGAGCCTTCGCCGCCGTCGAACAAGCCCATCACCCCCTCGATCACCGCCACGTCCGCCTCCTGGGCGTGGCGGACGAAGGTCCGCCGGACCCAGTCGACCCCGCACATGCGGATGTCGAGGTTGCGCGACACCCGGCCGGCCACCATCCGGTGCAGGCTGGGATCGATGAAATCCGGACCGCATTTGAAGGGCTGGACCGCAAGCCCGCGCCTGGCCAGGGCGGCCATCACCCCAAGGGCGACAGTGGTTTTGCCGCAGCCCGAATGGGTGCCGGCGACCAGCAGAGCGGGACCAGTCATAGCCGCGAGATGCCTTCCTGACCGTAGTCAGGATACAGCAGCGAGCGGACAAAGCCGATGCCGTCGAGCAGGTTCATGGTCGGACGCGAAACCATTTCCTCATCCACCAAAAAAACCTGGTTGGTGCGGACCGCCTTAATCACGCCGAATCCCGGCTCGTTGACAATGTCGTTCACGCTCACCGGATTCATGCGGCCACTCTGGGCGAGATACAGGTCGATTCGGTCGGCCTTGGCCAAAATCCGCTCCTTGCCGTAGGCAGCGATGTTGGTTTCGCGCACCTGCTCGGCATCGGTGGCGATGTTGATCCCACCGGCTGATTCTAGGACGAAGATGGCGATGGAGGAGGGAGCAAAGGTCTTCATCTGCCGGTGAATAGCCTCGAAGTAGACCCGTTTGCGTTTTTCCTTGGGAATCTTCTTCAGCGGCTCGGTGATCGCGGCCAGCTTCTTGTTGAAGGTCTCGACCATGTCCTGGGCCTGCTGTTCGCGGCCGGTCAGCCGGCCCAGGGTCTCCCAATAGGAGAACAGCTCCGAGGCGGTGGTGGGCTGCAGGGACACCACCCGCACATTGTTCTTTTCCAGGATGCGCACCAGGTTGGGATAGCCGCGGCTGATCATCGGCCGGATCAGGACCAGATCCGGCTTGAGCGCCAGGAGCCGTTCCGGATCGTCCTGAAATTGGACCACCGGTCGGTCGGACAATTGGGTGTCGCCGGGGCCGCAGGCAATGATCTCCTTGTTCAGGCCCAATTCGAGCAAATTGGAGGTATGGGCCGGATAGAGCGAAATGATCCGCTTAAACGGCTGGGAAAACACCAGGGTGCGCTGCTCGCTGTCGGTAATCGAGGCGGCGGCAAGGGTGGTCAACAGAAGCACGAGGCAGGAAACAGATACAAAAACTTTGATGCGCATTGAGTTAACTAATGGGTTGAGGTTCATGGGAGGACGGCAGCCTGAAGCTCACCTGCCGGCACTGGGTAAAGGCGCTGGCGCTCACTTCCGCCTCGACACCGTAGACCGCATTGATCGTCGCCGGGGTCAGCACCTCGTCGGTCGGCCCCTGGCGGATCACTCGCCCCTCCTTGAGGAAGATCAGGTGGTCGCAGAAAAAGGCGGCCAAATTGAGGTCGTGCATCACGGCCACCACCTGTATCTCCTGGCGCTCGAACCGGTTGCGGATCAAGTGCAGCAGTTCCAGGCTGTGGTGGATGTCGAGGTTGGATGTGGCCTCGTCGAGCAACAGCACCGTTGGCCGCTGCGCCAGGGCGCGGGCAACGGCCACCCGCTGTTTTTCGCCGCCTGAGAGCCGGGTGACCGGCCGGTCGGTCAGGGCGGCTATGCCGGTGGCCGCCAGGACCTGGTCGATCAGCGCCTGGTCGGCCTCGCTGGGCGAGGCGAAGCGGTGGAGGTGGGGATGGAGCCCCATTTCAACCACCTCGCGGACCGAAAAACCGAAGCGGACCATGAAATCCTGGGGCACCAGGGCCAACAGCCGAGCCAGATGCTTTTTCGGCCAGGCCGAAAGCGGCCGTCCCTGGAATTTGATGGCTCCGGACTGCGGCGCCTGCAGGCCGGCCAGCAAATCGAGCAAGGTGGTCTTGCCGCTGCCGTTGGGCCCGAGGATGCCGGTGCACTGGCCGCTGTGCAGCGAAAGGCTAATATCGCGCAGCACCGGCGTGTCGCCGTAGCTGAAATGCACCTCGCTCAAGGACCAGAGCGGGCCGGTGTGCTGTTCAGAAAGCGGCGCCGCCATCCCGTTGCCGTTTTTTGAAGAGGAAACAGAAAAAGGGGCCGCCCAAAAGCGCGGTCAACACCCCGATGGGCACCTCCACCGGCAACACGGCCCGGGTCAGAGTGTCGGCGACCAGCAGCAACAGCCCCCCGGTGAAAAAGGAGAGTGGGATCAGCAGGCGGTTGTCCGGACCGACCAGATGACGGAGCATGTGCGGCACGATCAGGCCGACAAAGCCGATGATGCCGGAGACCGAAACCGCCAGGGCGGTCATCAGGGTGGAGACGGTCAGCAGGGCCAGCCGCAGGCGGACGATATTGACGCCCAGCGAGGTGGCGGCTCGGTCGCCGGTGGCCATGATGTTGAGATCGCGGCTGTAATACACGGTCAGCAGGGTGCCCAGCAGGGCCGCGGGCGCCAACAGGAGGATGTTGGCCCAAGAGGTGCCGGCCAGGCTGCCCATCAGCCAGAAGATGATCAGGCCCACCTGCTCGTCGGCAAGGAATTTGAGAAAGCCGATGGCCGCCGACAGGATGGCGGCCACTATCACTCCGGCAAGGATCAGGCTGGTGGAGGAAAGGCTCCGGTCGCCGGCGGCGAGAAACAGCACCACCGCGAGCGTTCCAATTCCACCGCCAAAGGCAAAGATCGGGATGGTTACGCCGGGCGGCAGGGCAAAACCAAAAATCTGGAGGACGATCACCAGGGAGGCGCCGAAGGCGGCCCCGGTAGAGATGCCCAGAGTGTAGGAGTCGGCCAGGGGGTTGAGCAGGATCGCCTGAAAAACCGTGCCGCTGACCCCGAGCAAACCGCCGACCAGCACCGCCGCCAGGATGCGGGGCATGCGCACGTCGGCGACCACGGTGGCGGCCACCGGATCGATGCCCACCGGCGTGGACTGACCGCGCAGCTTGGCAATGAGGATGGCGAACACGTCCGGGATCGACACATCAAGGTAGCCGAGCGTGGCCGACAGGGCCACGCCAAAGACCAGTACCGCAACCAGCGGCAGCATCCAGACGGAGACGGCCCGGCGGTTCATCAGCGCAACTCCACGCCCGCCTCGGCCGCCGCCTGGGCGGCATGCTCGACGAAGATGCGGACCACGGCCGGATGCTCGCTCAAGCCCCTGACCACCGGCACCACTTCGATTCCCTCTCTGGCGAACCTCGACTGCCAGGAATCCTCCTGAGGGCCTGCAAGATCGCGGATGGCATGCTCGCCGGCAACGATGAGCAGGGGTTTGATCACGGCCCGCCGCACCCCGAACCGCCGCAGATCGGCCAGCACCTCGTCAAAGGCGGGAAAGCCCTCGGCCGTGCCGGTCAGGGTCAGGACCTCTGGATACAACTGGCGCATGCGGGCCGCAAACTCGAGATAGAGCCCGCCGGAGGGAAAGGAGCGGTTACCGTGCCCCATGTACACCAGGGCGGCGTCGTGGCTGCTGGCCAGGGCGGCGTCGTCGGCCAAGGCCTGGGCCAGGAAGTGTATATCGTCGGCGTACGGACGGTCAGGAGAATAGGCGCCCAAGAGCGGCCGGCCAAGGGCGATGGCCGCAAACGGCCGCCAGCGCGTCTTCATGGTGCGGATCGACAGCAGGCCGCGAACATAGGCGGCAAGATCGTGGAATTCCTCGGCCGGAGTGATGTGGGTGGGTTGGACGACCAGGGAGGTGTAGCCCCGGTCCTGGAGCGTGGCGATGGCGGCCAGGATGCCCTGGATTTCAAGGATTTCCCGCTCCACCTCGGGATGCGCCGCCAGGTAGGCGCCATCGTCGGCGCGGCAGCGCCAGATGCGGCGGATCTGGTTGGAGGTGAAGGCCAGTTTGACCCGTGTGTGCGGAAAAGCGGCGGCCATGGCGTCCCTGATGGTCAGCACCCCGCTCAAGGCGCTTGCCACCGTGGTTCCGAATGTGGCCAGCACAATCGCCGTGTTGTCGTGCACCGCTTGCTCCCCCGGTCGTGTCGCGACAGGTTCGGCGGAACCCCGCCTTGGTTGCGGCCCGAAACAAAAAAAAACCCGGACCAAAATTGATCCAGGATGTCCCTTCTTTACCGCTGGAGTCCGCCACCGTCCCGTTCGCCTGAGAGGTCGGTGCATGGTTCAGGCAGGTCTTCTGACTTCCGGCTCATCCTCCTTCCGCGCCTTCCCATCCCGTGCCGGAACAGTGGCGGTTGTGCGGAATTCGTCCCCGGTTACAGCGGCGGGCCCGTTCCGGCATCACACCGGATTCCCTTTTCATCCGTTGATACGGACACCTGAACCTCAATGCGGCCCATCCTACCTGGGGCATGCGGCGAAGTCAAGCCGCGATTGCGGTCCGCACGGAAAAACGCGCGGAAGACGCGACCAGGGGGCAGGCGCAGCCTTTAGAAAACGTTCCCGCCGGTCATGGCGCTGGGCGCCGGCGCCACCAGTCCCGGCAGCAGCGCCTGCACCTCCAGCACTGTCCACTCTGGATGGCCGGAGAGCGTGGCCACGTTGATCTGGTTGAGACCCCGGGCGATTTCCTCGTAGCTTTTTCCCTTCCGCCGCAACCGCTGGATCGAGACCGCAAGTTGCTCCCAACTGAACGTTTTCCGCGCCTTACTGGACCGGGACGGTTTGACCCCGCTCCGTCCCGGTTCGGGGCGTGGCGGCGCGAGCGCGGCGGTTGGCAGCGCCACGGCCTCGTAGATGTCTGCCGCCTGTTTCTCCTCATGCCCGCCCGTTTGCCGGTCCCCGGTCGTGACAGGCTCGGCCACGGCGGGCAGAGGCTTGTATTCCAGCCGCAGACCCACCACCAGCCGCATCAGGTCGTCGATCTGCCGGTCGCGGCGCGCCAACTGTTCGCGCATATCTTCCAACTGCTCGCGCAGCAACTCGATCTGCTGTTTGTAGGACAACAAAAGGTCGTCCAGTAAACTGGCCCCGGCGCCAAGGCCCGCCGACGAACCGGCGGGTCGCGCTTCGCTGGCGGCGGTTTCCTCGCCGTCACGGGCATAGGTGGCAAGCAGTTGCCGCCCCTCGTCCCATCGTTCCAGATCGGTAGAGCGGAAGCGGACCTCCTGCTTGCCGGTCACCGGGTTGAGCACCAATTTGTAGGGCAGACCTCGCTTACGATATCGACTGATGGATTTGGTCGAGACCTTGAGAAAGTCGGCCGCCTCTTTCTGAGTCACCATATAGTCGTTGTCACTCATGTCTGTCTCGCTTGTCGATTATGGCCGGCCGCTCCTTTCGGCCAGCAACTCCCTTCCGGTTTCGATAACCGACTGGAAGAAGTGGTCGATCTCGGGTTTGCCGACATTGATGTTGGTGATCAGCAGCCGCAGGGCCAGTTGGCCGTTGACATACCCCGTGCCGACCAGGGCGCGGCCGGAGCGGTGCAGCCGTTCCCGTAGCGCCTGATTGAACGGCGCGGCCGGGATGCCCTCCGGAGACCGGAACCGGAAACACACGTTGAAGGATTCCCTGGGCGCCACCATCTCCAGCTCGGGCAGGCGGTCCACCTGGTCTTCGGCATATTGGCACAGCTCCAAATAGCGCTCCACCCGTTCGGCCAGGCCGGCCTGACCGTAAAATTTCCAGTCGAGGAACCACTTGAGGCTGTCAACCCGGCGGCCGCATTGCAGGGACAGGGTGCCGAGATCGCGGACCTCGTCGCCTTCGCCCTGGTGAAAAATATAGGACTCGTCGCCAGCGCTGCACACCTCCCGCAGAAACACGGGCTGGCGGTTGAACAGCAGCACATTGCACATCAGGGCCGTGCCCATCATCTTGTGGAAATCGAGGGTAAAGGAGTCTGCCTGTGCGAGCGCGGGCAAAAACCGCCGGCGCAGGCGGTCGCTGAAGATCACCGAACCACCCCAGGCTCCGTCGACGTGCAGCCAGAAACCATAGCGCTCGCGCAGCTTGAGCAATGGCTCCACGAGATCATAGCTCCCCCGCACCGTGGTGCCGGCGGTGGCCACCACGAAAAAGGGTTTGCCGCCTGAGGCAACCGTCTCGGCCAGCAGACCTTCCAGGGCAGGGATGCGCATGCGGCCGTGGTCGTCCACCGGGACCTTGAGCAGGTGGTCCGTGCCCAGGCCGAGAATATTGGCGGCCCGATCCATGGAATAGTGGGCGTCGGCGTTGACCATGGCGACCAGGTGTGAGCTGCCGAACAATCCACGCTGCTTGGCCTCCGGTTGCAGGTCGTTGCGGGCGGCCATCATGGCCAACATGTTGGCGTTGCTCGAGCCGGTGGTCATCTGGCCGCACCCCCCCTTGAAGCCGACCAGGTCGAGCATGGTCTGCAGCAGGTACTTTTCCATCAGGGTCGATACCGGCGCGGTCTCGAAGGTGCAGGCCGAGGTGTTGGTAACGGCGACGATCACCTCGCCGATCACCGACGGCAGGTTGGCGCCGGCCCACATGCGGTTGAGGTAGGCGGGATGGTCAGTCCTGACGGCATGCGCCAGATAGCGCTCCACCCAGGTGAAAAGCGCATCCCAATCGCCCCGGCCACGCTCATCTTCAAGACCAAGCCGCTGACGAAGAGGTTCGAGATCGAGGTAGTCGACGAACTTCCCCTGGTCCCGGTCATGATAGTAGTGGATGACGAGCTGCATCAACCGCTCGAAGATTTTGTCCTGCTCCATAACTCCCGTGCCTGCTCCCAGATCGATCCAGGCACTGTCAACCACCGATCAAGCGCACCTCGGCCAGGGGATCGCCGTCCGGCCGATGCGCATGGTTGTCATGCCTGGCAAAGATATTCCACGTCCGCGCGGAGCCAGGGTGATGTTCGCCCCTCGGCCGCTGTCCCGGCTATAATGGAAAAATGATTGCTCTATACTACAGCAGCGATGGATAATCGAACAGAAAGTAACCCTGCGGACATAAGAACGGAGAGGAAAGTTGATTGCGGCGGCAACGGGCCCGGAGTCGGGTCGGAATCAAGCGCCGCCGTCCTTCTCTGTCGAGGAAACCTGATCAATATGCACCATGCCTTCAAGGAGCAGGCGATCGATCCGCCCATACATTTGAATCTCGTCCGGATCGGGTTCCTGGCCGGCGAAGAACTTGTAGCTGCCTTCAGTCCAGGAAAGAGCCTCGAAGAAGGCTTCCCTGATCTGGTTGAGCAGTGATTTATCCAGCAAATAGGGCTGGGCATAGCCCTTTTCCAAGAGGAATTTGCCGAACCGCTGCCGCGTCCCGGATTGTTTGTACAACTGTAAACATTCCTGCAACTGCTCCTCGGTGATCGCCTGGGCGTCGAGGAGAATCTGGCCGATCTTGCGCTGGTTGACTTTCAACAGGCCGTGGATGAGTATTCCCTTGCGGAAGTAGAAAATGCCGCCGTTGTCCTTGGCATGGATTTCAAGTTTCCCGGTCACGGCCGAGAAATCGATCAACTGAAAAATGTTCTCGACCGGAATAACTCCGATGTCTCCCTGGAGCGAGGGCGCCGGGCCGGAGGTTTGCGTGCGGGGCAGAACAGTCGGGATGAGGGTCTCCCGCCTGGGCTGGGGTTTACGGCCCGGGTGAAAAAAAGGATGCATATACGTCTTGATCGATGGTGTTCACTCGTTGAAAGGCATGCAAAGCGTTAAAATATAGGGTCTAGCAAAATCGATCCAGAGTCAAGAATATTTCCTGCCAGAGGGCAGATAAGCTGGTGCGGCAGGCTTTGCCCCGGCCGGAGGCGCCCCTTGCAAACAAAAACGGCGGATCAGACCTGGATGATGGCCTCCGGGGCGTGGGTCAGCATCTGGGCGCCATGTCCCCGGAGCACGTAGGTGTTTTCGATGCCGATGGCCCCTTCCGCGAAAACGAATTTTGGCTCCAAAGCAAAGGTCATGCCCTCGCTCAGAGGCATCTTCACTCCCTTGGCGAAGATCGGATATTCGTCGAGTTCCAGGCCAACCCCGTGGCCGACGAAGCGGACCCGGTCGTTGCCGATGCCCATGAAATGCTCCTGCAACCCCAGGGATTCGGCCAGCTCGACCGACTTGGCATAGACATCCTCGCAGATCGTGCCCGGCTTGATCATGGCCACCAATTCGGCCTGGATCTCCAAGGATGCGGCATGGCCCCGGCGCAACTGCTCGGAGACCTCGCCGAGGACGAACATCCGGGCGCCGTCGGCTGTGTAGCCGTTGATCACGCAGGTGTAGTCAACGTAGACGATCTCGTTGCGGCCGATGGTCTTCCAGCCCGCGCCGTGCGGATTGTTGGCCGGGGTCAGGCCATAGCCGCCCACCGGGCCGTCGAAGTAGGTGGCCGCCGCGCCACTGACGCCGGAGGTCACGTTACCCAAGAAGAAATCCTGATTAAAGGCGCGCATCTTGGAACAGCCGCCATAGCCGCGCCGCCGCATGCCCCCCTCGAACAGGCTGGCCAGCTCGATCTCCGTCATGTTTTCACGGAGCAGGGACGGGACCTCGGCGAAGACCTGGTCGAGCACCTGGCAGGCTCCCTGCAGCAGGCCGATCTCATACTCGGATTTAACGGTTCGGATGAGCTTGAGGGCCTCGGAAATGTCGCTGAAGGTGGTCTCCTTGAAGATCTTGCCGTAAAACTGCCAGGTATTGTAAGGGATGACATCCAGCTCCAGTCCGATGGTATCGATCGCCAGTCCCCGCTCCTTCAGGATTTCCGGAATCATTTTCAGGCTTTTGACATTCAGGATATTGTCCAGCGGCGCTTCCCGGCAGGCGCGCTCGAAACTCTTGCGCACCATGAGCAGCGGCGCGCCGGATCGGGGGATGAAGAGGTGGCTCGACTGCGAGGTGCCGCTCAGGTAGAACAGGTTGGTGTGGTGGACGATCAGGGCGCCGTCGAGCCCCATCTGGTCCAAGGTTTTCTGGAACAGCCGGATGCGGGCGTCGACTTCACTTTTGGGCGTATACAGCATGTCTTGCATGGATTCCTCTTTGTTGGCGAGTATGAAAACAACATCCTGTGCGCTTTGCGGTGATGCGATGCTCGCCACCCTATTCAAGAATTCGCCATCTGTCAATGCCCAGCCCAAGGGGTAAAATCAGCAACGCAAAGGCGGCCGCGCACGGGCAGGCTCAGGACAGCCGGGTCTTGAAATCCTCGTAGCCGAATTGGCGAACCAGGAACATTTGGTCGTCCGTTGGCCGGTATCTAAGGATCGCGGGCAGTTGCACGCCGTTGAAGGTGTTGGTCTTAACCATGGTGTAAATGGCCATGTCGGTGAAAACCAACCGGTCGCCAGGGACCAGAGGCTGGTCAAAGGAGTATACGCCCGCCACGTCGCCGGCCAGGCAGGAAATCCCGCCGATCCGGCAGGTCCACGCCTTTTCGCCCGCTTCGCCTGAGCCGACGATATGCGGCCGGTAGGGCATTTCCAGCACGTCGGGCATGTGAGCCGGCACCGAGGCGTCGATGATGACCATCGGCATGTCGGCCCGGACCACGTCCAGCACCGTGGCCGCCAGGTAGCCGGCGTTCAGGGCCACCGCCTCGCCGGGTTCCAGGTACACCTGGGTACGCCAGCGCTCTTGGAAGCGACCAACGATGTCGATCAGCAGATCGAGTTGGTATCCCGGCCGAGTGATATGGTGCCCGCCGCCAAAGTTGACGTAGGCCATGCGCGGCAGGATGTCGGCAAAGCCGCGCTCCACTGCGGCCACGGTTCGCTCCAGGCAGTCGGCGTCCTGTTCGCAAAGGTTGTGCCAGTGCAGGCCGCTGATGCCGTCCATCAGGTCAGCACGGAAATCGGCTCGCCGGATGCCCAGCCTGGACCCCGGGGCGCAGGGATCGTAGATTGGGGTCGTCCCTTCCGAATGCTCCGGGTTGATGCGCAGGCCAAAGGCGATGTCCTTCCCGGCCGCCCGGGCGCCTTCCTCGGCCAGGCCGCGAAACCGCTGCCACTGGTTGAAGGAGTTGAACACCAGGTGATCCGAGGTCGCGGCCAGTTGGATGATGTCATCGGCCGAATAGGCGGCGGCGAAGCTGTGGACCTCGCGGCCGAACTCCTCCTGCCCCAGGCGCGCCTCGTGCGGCGAGCTGCAGCAGACTCCGTCGAGCGTCTGCCGCAGGAGCGGAAAGACGCTGAACATGGCGAAACATTTCAGGGCCAATAAAATCTTGCAGCCGGTCAGTTCCTTGACTCTAGCCAGGATGGCCATGTTGTCAGCCAGCAAGCCCTCGTCGATCACGAAGGCCGGGGTGGCGACCCGCTCCGGATCGAACCGGCAGGCATATCTGCCCCTATAGCGAGCTTCGCTCACAGTTCGATCACGGTCCAAGGCAGGCCGTAGGTGTTGAGATCAGCCATGAACGGATCGGGATCAAACTCCTCCATATTCCACACTCCGGCCCGTTTCCACCGCCCTTGGAGCATCATCTTGGCCCCGATCATCGCCGGCACGCCGGTGGTATAGCTGATCGCCTGGGAGCCGACTTCGCGGTAGGCCTCCTCATGACTGCAGATATTGTAGATGTACATCCGCTTTTCCTTGCCGTCCTTGACGCCCGTAAACACGCAGCCGATGCAGGTGCGTCCCCTGGTTAGCGGCCCCAACGAGGCCGGTTCCGGCAGCACCGCCTTTAAAAACTGGATCGGCACGATCTCGGCGCCCTGGTAGCGCACCGGGTCGATCCGGGTCATGCCTACATTCTCCAGCACCCGCAGGTGGGTGAGGTACTGCTCGGAAAAGGTCATCCAGAAACGCGCCCGCTTCAGCCCCTTGAGATTGTGCACCAGGGATTCCAGTTCCTCGTGGTACATGAGAAAACATTTTTTCGGGCCGATCCCTTCGGGGAAGTCGTAGGTCATGGACCAGGAAAGCGGGTCGGTCTCCATCCATTCACCGTGCTCCCAATAGCGGCCGCGCTGGGTGATCTCGCGGATGTTGATCTCCGGGTTGAAGTTGGTGGCAAAGGCCTGGCCGTGGTCGCCGGCATTGCAATCGATGATGTCCAGTTGGTGAATCTCGTCGAAATGATGCTTCAGCGCCCAGGCACAGTAGACATTGGTGACCCCAGGGTCGAAGCCGCTCCCCAGCAGGGCCATGATGCCCGCCTTTTCGAACCGCTCCTTATATGCCCACTGCCACTTGTACTCGAACTTGGCCACATCCGGCGGCTCGTAGTTGGCGGTGTCGAGGTAATCGACCCCGGTTGCCAGGCAGGCGTCCATGAGCGGCAGATCCTGGTAGGGCAGGGCCACGTTGAGCACCAAGTCCGGCTTGATCCGCTGAATCAAAGCCACGGTCTCGGCCACCTTGTCGGCATCCGCCTGTTCCACAGCCACCTGCACACCGGTGCGTTCCTTGACCGAGGCGGCGATGGCCTTGCACTTGGAGACGGTCCGGCTGGCCAGGGTGATGCGCGAGAACACCTCACTGACCTGGGCGCACTTATGGACAACAACGCTGCCGACGCCGCCGGCGCCGATGATGAGAACGTGGGACATGGGAACCTCCTTAGGGGAAATGTTCACTGGGAGTGCAATGCAACCGGCTCATGGGCGTTCCCATGCTGGCGCGTGGGAATGATCTAATTGAAAAAATCTCATGTTGCCGACAAGGCATTGACTCAATAGGATCAATGAAATTATTAATATACAGTCAAAATCTCCCATCCCCCAATAATCCTGATCTTTAGCCTCGATGTTATATCCGCGAGGGCGCATTTCGGCCGCTTTTGCATAGCATTGAGATGGTATCGCGCCATATCTTATAACCTTGCGCTCCTGATGGGGTTATAATTGGTTTCGCAGATGTCAAGAAGTCAGGATAATTGAAGTCAATACAAGTAATATTAATACGTTAATATTCATCTCCTCCCTCCTGATAGTCATGCTTCTTTGTTATATTTTTGACCACCACGACCCCGATAATGCTAATCCTCACTCCAGCCATATCCCACTGTTTGTACAACCCGGTGACTGCAAATAAATGGGCATAGTATTGATGCTTTGACGGTTCCCATGCTCCAGCGTTGGCGCCATCCTGATGCAAACCGGTTGCGGGCAAGCGCCACGCCTGCAACGTTCTTCACTACTCGATAAACCCCCGTTGCCGCATAACCTCGCTGTTCTTGAACAGGGCCATACCAGTTTTCATCCTGCTGAATTCGAGCCGTTCATAGAACCCTTCCTTGCCCGGCGTGGCGAAGAGGATAACATTGCAGCCTTCCACCCGATCCAGGAGATGCGCAACGATTGTTCTCCCTATCCCCTGCCCCTGATACTCGACGGCGACCGCGCAGTCGTAGAAGGCCGCCTGATAGGCGCCATCGGCGATTGCCCGGCCAAAGCCGACCAACTTGGCCCCATGGTAGACAAACACCCTGGCATAGCTGCCTTCAAAGCCTTTTCGGTGCTGTTCCGGAGCATAAACGCCCATGCCGACCGACCGCAAGATCGCGGTCACCTCGCGCCAATCCACCCCGGCGCATTCATAGCGAATCGTCAGTTCCATTGTTTTTGAAAAAGCGCGTCACCGCTCAAAATAGGTATAGCCCCGCAGGCCAGCCTCGTAGGCCTCGACGATCTCCCGCCGCTCCTGGGCGCTGATCCTGCCCGTGCGCACCGCCTGCTCGGCGGTCTCGCGGAAGCGGACAAAGAGTCGCTTGGGGTCGTACTGTACATAGGAGAGCACCTCGGCCACGGTGTCGCCCTCCTGCTCGCTGACGAATTCGAACTCGCCCTTGTCATGAATGCGGATAGTGACCACGTTGGTGTCGCCCAGAAGGTTGTGGAGGTCTCCCAGGGTCTCCTGGTAGGCGCCGACTAGAAAGACGCCGAGGATATACTCCTCGTAGGGCCGCAGCTCGTGCAGGGGCAGGTAGCGCTTGACGCCGCGCTTGTCGATGAACTGGTCGATCTTGCCGTCGCAGTCGCAGGTGATGTCGGTCAGGATGCCCTTGCGGTTCGGTTCTTCGTCGAGCCGGTGGATGGGCATGATTGGGAACAGTTGGCCGATGGCCCAGGAGTCGGGCAGCGACTGGAACACGCTGAAATTACCGCAATAAAAATCCGACAGGACCCGGTCAAGGTCGGTGAGTTCGGCACTGGGATTCTTCAGTTCCTTGGCCAGGTGGTTGATCTCGTTGATCGTGGTCCAGAACAGTTGCTCGGCCAGTGAGCGCTCGCGCAGGCTGATCTGCCCGGTCTGGAACAGTCGCCGGGTCTCGTCGCGGTAGAAGATGGCGTCGTTCAACACCTCCTGAATGTTGCGGATGGTCAGATCCTTGAGGGCCTGGTGCATGTATTCAAGTTGCGACGGGCAGCCTTCCGGCAGTTTTTCCGGCAGGGGATCGGCATGAAACCGGGAGACATCGAGAATATTGAACAGCAGGATCGAATAGTAGGCCACCAGGGCCCGGCCCGATTCGGTGACGATGATCGGATGGGTGATGCCGTCGCCGGACAGCGAGGTCATCACCGCCTCAATGATGTCTGTGCAGTATTCCTTGAGGGTGTAGTTACGGCTAGAGAGGAAGTTGGACTGCGAGCCGTCGTAATCGACCGCCAGGCCGCCGCCGAGATCGAGGTATTCGACCTGGACGCCCTCCTTGACCAGGCCGGCATAGACCCGGCAGGCCTCGTTGACCGCAGTGCGGATCTCACGGATATTGGAGATCTGCGAGCCCAGATGGTAGTGGACCAGCTTGAGACAGTCGAGCATGCCGGCGCTGGCCAACAGGTCCACCGCCTGGATGATCTGGCTGGTGTTTAGCCCGAAGATGGAGCGTTCGCCGCCGGACTCCGACCAGTGGCCGCCGGCCTGGGCTGAGAGCTTGATGCGGATGCCGAGGATGGGCTTGGCGTTGAGGGCCTTGGAACGCGCGATGATCAGCGGCAGCTCATCGGGCATCTCCACCACCAAGATGCAGGTGAAGCCGATCTTGGTGGCGTAGAGGCCCAGGTCGAT
>Ga0123354_10000928_pt1 | contig 32953 bp, 30 predicted proteins | sample TergutLab28metaG_2_FD_97872 | JGI IMG/M metagenome (GOLD analysis project Ga0123354, IMG submission 97872) | Labiotermes labralis P4 segment gut microbial communities from Petit-Saut dam, French Guiana - Lab288 P4 | ecosystem: Host-associated > Arthropoda: Insects > Digestive system > Gut ... | reverse complement strand
GTAGTGGGGCGCGCGATAGGTGGGGTGGTGTCTTTTGTAGTTGAATAACAGTGAAAAAATAAATAAATAAATTATTTTTTTTTGGTGGGGGGGGGGGGCTCATGAAATTTTCAAAGAGAGGTTATGTTTTTATGCAAGTGTCAATTTATTGCTTGTCCAGCTTCATACAATGGTGACACCTCAGGAGAGTTTTCTTAAAACCCCCACCTCCTTTCTTGCATTCCTAACAGTAATCTAATTAAAATTTCAGTAGTTTTTGAAACACATATGCCTGTTGCAAAATGTTTAATCTCACACCCCTGCAAACCACCAGTATTAAGTATCTGGCATATTTTAATTGTATATTCCCAGATACCCACACATTGTTTTTGTAAGCAGAACACTGCATTATTCACAACTTAAAAGAATGTATAATGTCTGTCACAACCTTGGGTTTTCTAGGGGGACAAAGCAAGATACCGTGTAAGGTGATTAGCAGCAAATTATTGATTGGTTTTGTAGGGAGGTTGCAAAAATTACATAACCATGAATTTTGTTTTGTTAACCCAGTGTTGTTTGATTAAACAGAAGGGTGGGACATGTAGCATGCATGGAGGAATGTTGTATGTGAAATTTTGTTTTGAAGTTCCCTGTGGAATGATGCCTCTTTGAGAGACCATGAGGTACATAGGACTACAACAAATTTACTGGATTGATCTGGTGCAGGTGATCTCTTGTGTGGTAGACCCTGCTGTTGATGAGTGCTGTTCCCATGCAACATACACAGTTATTCCCAGCCATATGTGGAGAAATGTTTAAGTGCTGTAAGTTACTTGAGGTCTGCAATGCAGGAGGAAGATCCACAGCAATAACTACCACTGTATAGCTTCTGACTTCATATAATCACCCATGTTAGGTTTCCCTATTTTAAAGCTGGCTGATAATGAAGATTAATCACAGCATTTCTAACTGGGCTGCAAGTTGAGTAAATTCTGCATCGCAGAACGTGAAGGTTTTTCGTAACTGTAGTTTGTCATTACAGGTAGGAAAATTAGTACCATATAATTCTTTGACAATGATGTAACATGTGAAACATCGATATGTATTAGAACATTTTTCGTCATCACTGAGTATGAAACATACAGACAGCATTTTGGTAGCGAGCTACTTTCTTCTTCGGGTGAAGCACAGTCTCAAGAATAAGTTGATGATTGAGCCACAATCTTTAGAATGTGTTGATAATTGTCATTTTATTCATACAATTGTGTTTCACCTGGAGAGAAAATTAGTTTGCTTTTGAAACATTGTTTTGTATGTTTTATACTCTAGGACAATAGAAAAAAATTCTAATACAGGGTGGGGCAAAATAACCTCCATAAATTTTAAGGTGAATAACAAAAAAACTATTCATAGATACAAAAATTTTATTTTTGGATTCTGAAACTACAACATGGGAAGTTTTAAATCACATAGTCTTAAAAAGAATATCTTGCAAGTGGTGGCTGTTGTTTGCGTGCAGAGCACCTGGGAGACTGCAAAACGGACTGTGTGACAGCCTCGATGTTCTCTGGTGTTTGAGAGGTCCGTGGTCGTCCTCATCTTTTTTCAGACACACTTCCCGTTTCCCTGAAGTTCTTAACCCACAACAGAATGGATTTTCGGTCCGGTACTCGGTGCCGATGGGGGATTTGGTAGCGAGTACGGAACGCACGCTGCACCGCTACGATAGAGTGACTTAGCGAAAAGTAGGTTTTGACGGTAAATGCGCACTGCTTGTTGGACCACACCATCTTTACGACTGCGGAGTGTTGTAACAGGAACTTCCCAACTACCTGCACCTTTCAAGCCTAACCCCACCCTTCTACAGCCTCCCGTCCCTTCACAATGCCCTACTGAAAGTAGGAAGGGTATTTTGCACCACCCTGTACATATCAGTGATGTTTCAGAGGAAAATTAATGTTTCTTAAAAATATTTACAGTGACTTTATGAAGGCTTTTGTAGTTAGTGTGCTCCACCATGAGTTGTGTCAAAAGGATTTGAGAGGTGAGATAATTTTGGCCAGTTCTGCAGAATTAAAGAGACATTGTATGTGGTCTGTGCTACCAGAAAAATGGGAAACACTGCTATGTAAACCTTAATTATAAAAAAAACCCGCATGTACATTATGGTTGCACTGCAAGTTCTGAAGTTTCTAGAATCATGTACTGATGAAACTGTGAAGTTGCTTCAGTGTAAGTAATGTTGTTCCTCCTTGTACATGCCCCTTCCTCTTTTTTTTTTTTAGGTGCTCATCAAGATTACGATTTGCATTCCATATCATCAGTAAGAAAAAATGGTGTGGCTGAAGAAATTTTGTGTTGTACTGTGGAAGAACTTTGTAATTCGCAAAAGGCACTGGATTTTAACTTTACTTGAAATAGTGATTCCAGTGTTGCTTTTTATTATTGTTGTTTTAATACGTTCAGATATTGGTCCATCTGATGATAAATTTCATCCAGTGCAATATTTTGAGATTTGGACTGAAGACGAAGTTGTTGAAAAGAGCATGACTACTTTATCAGACTCATCATTACTGCTGTATGCACCTCAGAATAATTTTACCACTAAAGTTATGTCAGTTGTTTCATCACAGTTGAAGAAAGTAGGTAAGTAATTTTATGTTACATGTTACAAGGAGTTCAGGTGCTATTGTATAGTCTTATTTATAGTTAATTGCTGACCAGGAGTCCACATATTTTCCAAAAATCTAGGAGCTACCTTAAAATTTTAGGTTCCAGAAGGGTGACATGCATGCAAGTTCCATACCAAGAAGCCACAGATATTGGGTGCAACCACACAAAATTTTGTCATCTGGACAACCTGCTTCCTAGGATTTGTTTATCAATTCTACTGATGCAAAAAATATTTTACACATATACTTGTATGTAAATTTATTAAAAAAAGAAAGAATGAAGAAAAGAAGCACCTAACTGAATTGCAACCGTATATGAAGCTCGTCTGTACTGTTTGTGATCATTGTGGTTTCCTTGCATTTGAACACATTTTCTGTAGGGATTGTGAAAAGTTACTTAGTTTTGGAATATGCCGAACTCTTTAACAAAACTTGACTCACAATCAGCATATGCTCATACCAAGCCATACTCTTTTTAAGTTACCACAGTTGCAGAAAACTGCTGGTTTTAGACTGTACCTTCTATTCCATCACTGAAGTTGTATTTAAATGAAACACGTGCGTATTGGATATTAATACTGGACCACAAGTACTTAACACATTAATATTAACCATAAGTGAAATTTGTCATGTGCATATCTTGGTGTAAAGTGGCTTTGGTAGTCTAGAGGTAGTGTGCTGGCCTTGGGTACCCAAGATCGTGGGTTCAAACCTAGCCGAAGCCGTTGGATTTTTAGGGCGAAAAAATCCTCATAACGCCTTCCTTCGGAGGGGAAGTAAAGCCATCGGTCCCATGTTGTAGATTTGCGGCATGTAAAAGATCCCTAACTTTACATGGAAGTCGGAATTTAGGCAAAATTACTACCGGACATCTTTCTTGCCCACAGTTCCACCTTTCGCTGCTAGGATCTCTCGCGTTGCTGAGGACGCGGAGGCACATGGCGGCAAAAATGGGAACGTCTAAAGGCAGGGGGAGGCAATGGCAAACTACCCCCAAGTATTTGCCTAGGATGCAGTGTACCAAGAGCCACATCGGTTCCATAACCGGGCTCTGGTTCCTGCCGGACCGGCTTCTAGGGCTGAATACTAATGAATGAATGAATATCTTGGTGTCATTGTTTGTGTTTTCAGGTCCTGTAGGATTTGAAACTGAAGATGAATTGATTAGCTACTATGATTCATTGAACAATACTTATCAAGACACTTACGCAATTGTTTTTGAAGGCTTGCCAGCAAAAGGAGATCCAGATAATTTTAAGTATAAGATACGATTATCAGATCCAGTATTGCAGACTTCAGGTTTATTTCCTGAATTTGAAACCAATGGACCTGGTAGTACAGGTACTGTATATGAGTAATGAAGTATGTGTATGTTTGTATTTTATGTTTTTAACATAGACTGAAGAAACTAAATTAGGTACAGCATTACCAGGTTATTAATTCTTGAGTGTTTGTACTTCAGTAATGTAAAACTGGAAGTTAAGAAAATGTTTAAAAATTTGTGTTGAGTTAGAATAAAAAATGTATGATTTCTTTAATGATTATTTTGTATGTTGGGAACATCATTCTGTAAGGTTAACAGAGGTTAAATTTCTCTTTTTATGTGTAGAGGAATTTGAAGCTTCATGTTTAGAGCATTTGTTACTATTATGTCTAGCTGATTCCCATAGTTCACCTGGTTGATTCCAAGTCTTCACTGCAGTGAGAGACAGAAGCTAGTCAGTCATGCTGGGCCTATGAAACACTTCTCTTATCATTGTCCCCAGTTTTGCACACTTTTTTTTAACTAACATAATTTTGTGTGTGTCAATTTCTATGGCTATTATTGCCTGCTGGTACATGAATTTGTAAGCGTCTCACTTAGAAATGCTTCTGAAGTTTATATTCATACATTCTTGCAATTTCCAATGTTTGTAACTTATCATGACTATCTAGGGTTGAGTCTCAAGCGATCTCCCCTATGATACACATTTATATCCTTTTAACAGTGTGTGTTAACAACTACATACAAAAGCATACACATACTCCAGCTAATTGTTTCGGACAACCTAAATTTTATGTGTTTTAACAATATGTAATCTGGCAGTTTTATGACCCTATGGAGAACTTGAGACATTCATTATAACATACAGTGCTATTACTTATATACAGTATGGCAGTTTGTTGTATTTATCGGTATTTTTTTAAGGTACCCTGGTGATGGTCACAGTAGCGACTGAAACATGTAGGTAGTAAATAATATATGATAAGCATATTCTACTGGTGTGCATTTGTTGGTCCATTACATAGATTTCAATATGCGTCTTTATGGAAGCCATCCCATTGTGTTTATTATTAAATAATTGACACTTATTAGTCAAACATAACTCAGGTTTATTATACAAACCAACAAATGCAAAACATATATATATATATATATATATTAACACACACATATATGTGTGTGTGTGTATATATATAAACATTTTGTATATTGTAAGTATTCCCATGTGTTTCAATATGTCTGCATCATCTTCAGGGAGTCTTAACTCCACTTTGCTTAAGTTACAAAAATCATAATGGTTAGAAACTCAATACAGTCAGTAGATTAAAATGTTTACGTACATGATCATTGTAGTTGATGATAGAATATAATTTATAAAGTGTGAGTTATATCAACTGTTATAATTACAGTACATTGAACTTCCGTACTGTGCATTTGTTGGTCTGTGTAAAAAGCTGTACAAGATGCTCGGTACATACATCAGAATATAACATGGGTTTATTTTGATTCTGATTGTGCCTTTACTTGCCCTGTACTTAGGCAATCCTCAGGCATGTCAATGCAAATATCTGACAAAGGAAGATATAATAAAATCTAAGGGGCCCCTTGTTTATAGGCACTAAATCTAATAAAAGTCTTTACATACACATATTTAAAAATTATTTAGGTCTCATGCATTTATATTTTATATTTTGTGTTGTAACATTATAAAAAAAATAGTGACTGCTAAACAGACTGCAGCACAAAGTTGCGACATTAAGATAGATAATAAATCCTTTGAAAGGGTGGAACAGTTCATATATTTGGGAACAGCCCTAACAAATCAAAATTCGATTAAGGAAAAAATTATGGGCAGATTGAAGCCAGAGAATGCTTGTTATCGTTCAGTGCAGAATAATTTGTCTTGCAGTTTGGTGTCAAAAAATATAAAAATTAAGACATACAGAACTATAATTTTGACTGTTGTTTTGTATGGGTCGCACGCATTGAGGGAAAAACGTAAGCTGAGGGTGTTTGAGAATAGGGTGCTGAGGAGGATATTAAGGTCTAAGAGGGACGAGGTAACAGGGGAGTGAGAAAGACTACGTAATGAGGAGCTTAATGATCTGTACTCCTTACCAAATTCTGTTTGGGTGATCAAACTGAGAAGAATGAGATGAGCAGGGCATGTGGCACATAGTGGAGGGGAGTAACATACAGGGTTTTGGTCGGGAAACCACTTGGAAGACCCAGGCACAGATGGGAGGATAATATTAAAATTGATCTTTAGGAATTGGGTTGGAGGGAGGTATGAATTGGATTGTTCTGGCTCAGAACAAGGACAGGTGGTGGGATCTTGTGAATGCAGTAATGAACCTTCAGGTTCCATAAAATGTGGGAAATTTTGTGACTAGTTGAGAATCTTTAAACTTCTCAAGAAGGACTCTGCTCCATGGAGTTAGTTACTTAGTTAGTTCTAATTTCCCCAGCCCCATTAATTCTCCATAGGAGAAAAATAAGAACTTGCTAGATATAGATGAAAATTTTTCTATCACTGCATGCTCAGAGCAATCATAAACTTTTCATATACTTCTAGTTTTTCTCCAAGTGTGCATCAGGTGTCACAGTTTTTCCCTGGAATGAAGTACTGCAGCAAAAACAGGCAGAATTTGCTGTTGTGAATTAGAATGAAATGTTATATCACAAATGTATGGCATTGTCCAAATTACTTAAAACTTTTTACTGAATGTTCTTGAAAGAAAAGGCCTGATGATGGCTTATGTCAAGTAAAAACTTGTTTCCTAAATAAATTAAAAAAAAAAAAACTTACTTTGGTTGTGTTGACTTTATACTGTGAAATATATACTGGATTAATAACACAATGGGGATGAATAATCTTATGCATTGGTGTCCAAACTGCACATTTGTATTGTGATGTATGATGTGCTTAGCTACAACCATGCATCATAATCTGCCAGTCTGCCAGAAATAGTGTACCATGGCATTCCAAAACTAAAATTAGAATGTTGAAGAAAATATTACTTCTCTTTTTTCATCTCTTATAAAGCTTTATATAAATCTTTACAGAAAATTCGGGTACGTCTGATTCGGAGCTGGAGGTGGGTATGATTTTCCGAAGTTCGAAATGGAATTCTGAATTTAAAAGGACAGCTAAAACATAATTTGCTTTGATTATACACTTCTTGGGGCCCAGACCCTCTGAATCTTCTGCAGGTCTTAATATCTGATGCTCTCCTCTCCAAACTGACACACAAGCTGATGTTTGTCATAACCAATGTCTTTCTACTGGGGAAAGAGGTGGACAACTTAACTGATGATGTCACATATTTTTGGTTCCAGCGTTGCCAGTCTGAAGATGCTTGCCTGAGCAAATAATGTGAACTTTTAATACATTACATTTTTGTAATATTTACTGTGGAGTGTTTTTTAGTGAAATTCAATATGGCTTGTTTCTTTTAATTCTGTAATAGATAAATAGTTGTGGAGACATTGAAAGTTTTAAGTACAAGCAGTACTTTCAAATTGGTCAGGTTCTGTGTATATGTAATCTTCTGATCTGCATGAGAAAACAGTTTCATATATGCTGAGCATGAATATTTCCTTTTATAGGTGCCAACTATTTGCAATCCCACTTTCTAGCTTTCCAGCTGTTACTGGATAAAGCATTCATCAATATGACAGGAAAAGATCCATCCACATATGAGGTATGTCCAGTTATTACATATACTAATGTGTCTTACAAATTTAATTTATATTATGGGAATACAACCAGTTATTGTGCACCAGAAAATAAATGCACACTTTAATTTATACTTTAGTTTATCTGTCTTTGGTATTTTGTCCCAGTGAATCACTCTGTAAAATAAACTGAACCATATAGTATATGTGAATTGACCACACATTCATAAAACCATTATTCAAAATGCCTGTAATGCAGGTTTAGTTTAGTTAGCGGAGTTCAAAGTCAACTTTACTGCAGTGGTTCTTTATGACTCAGTAATTAAAGAAGTTGTACCAAGGAAGTTGCTTTGTACTATGATTAGAAAAATGGGCATTCTGCAGGAAATTTTAGTAGTGATTCAAAAAATGTATGCCAGGAATGAGGCACAAGTGAAAATTTTAAACAGTACATCAGTAGGCTTTCGAACAACTGAAGTATTAGAACAGGAATGTGGATTTTCACCAACCTTATTCACTATTTACTTAGAAAGTGTACTGTATGACTGAAACAAGAAATGCAGGAGAATGGGACTACCAATGGGGAACCAAACAATACATCATCATCTTTTTGCAGATGACGAGGTTATTATAGCACAAGATAAAGCTGATACAGAATATGACGCAAAATTAATAGAAGAATATCAGAGATGGGGCTTATATATAATTATTCTCTAAACAGAGTGTTTAAATGTAGGAAGGACATACAGAATATAAAGCTTGAGCATAACATTGCAAGTAAGAGCAGTAGACCATTTAAATACTTAGTACCCATCCTTACATACTCTGGAAAATGCAATGAAGAAGTGTTTAACAAAATTGAGCAAGCCAGGAAAGCAAAAAGAGCACTAAATAGCCTACTGTGGAGTAAATGTTTCAGTAAATACAAAGAACCTAATATTTTATACAGTGATAGAAAGCATTTTAAGGTATGGTTGGGAAATTTGGACACTGGATTACAAGTTAAAAAAAACTGGTAAGTACAGAAATGGATTTTTGGAGAACTGCAAGGACCTCCAGACTACTAAAAGTAAGAAACGAAGTAATTAGAGAAGAAATGGGGGTAACGAACAATGATTTTGGAGAGAATGGAAAACAGTATGTTGAAGTGGTATGGACATGTAGTACACATGGAGGATGAAAGATGGCCTAAGCGAATAATGACCTGGTCGTTGGGAGGAAGATGATGACGATGACTGGAAGTAAAGTGGGAAAAGGAAGTTTGGGTTGGTTATGAAACAGAGAAATGTAACATCTGATAATGCATTAAACCAGCAGCTTTGGTGACTGAAGCCATTAACTGATGGACCACTGACAAAGTGTTGCATAGATACAAATTTAAACTAACTTCGCAAAGTAAGGTTGGAACTGTAGTAAGTGATATTTGCTTCAAAATGTGCATTCCACCTTCTCACTTTCCTGAATGCAATGATAAAAGGTACAGTAGTTGCTGGTTATTACTGGACAGTACACAGTGTTCTGCCGGAATTCTGTTGTGGTCGTGGGTTTACAAGTAGCTAGTTTGGTATATTAATAAGCAGAGGTCAGAGGGAGACAATAATGGTTGCTTATTGCAACTTAGTGAATTAACAAAAAAAAAGTGCATATGACTTACACACCAACTTTTGATGCTTCTGACGCGTTTCAAAATGGATATTGGTATGCCTGTGGAAATACCTGTGTAATGATGGTTAACGTAACAACTCGGGTATTTCAGGTGTTATAAGAATGAATAATGTAAGAGTAATTCATTTGGTACTACTTTACAGTTGAATCTCCAGAAGTTTCCGCATCCTGCATACCATGAGGATGGCTTTTTTTCTATTTTCTCTTCAGTTCTGCCACTGTTTACTGTTATAAGTTTTGTGATGCTGTGTCTTACCAGTTTGAAAAGAGTTGTAGAAGAAAAGGAAACAGGAGTGAGGGTATGTATGTTGTCATGCTTGTTCTAGGTGAGAAAGGATTGAATGCATAATAATGATAACAACAAAGTACATTGAAATCTACTCAGGCAATCAGCTTTGTTGTTTCAAATACCTGCTGTGTCTCTATCCACAGTGTTGATGTTTGCTTTGACTCTATTGTTCGAGGTGGAGCAGGTGTTGGAGACACTGATTTTGGTTTTACAATGGTGTGACTGATTACGTGAGAGGATTTCCATACATTCATTCACCATGAAACCTTAAAATCATTCAAAAGTCACAAAGTACATTACTTATGTGAGAATTTAGGTTCACAGTGCAGTGTCGATGAAGATTCAAGTGTTCTGACTGACAAATAGTAACTGATGTTTACATTGCCTTCATCATCAGGGTCAAGCAGTAAAATAAGTTGCTTGAGAGGAAGGGACTGTAATCTTTTAAAAGTGTCGGTCAACACAGTGTCAGATCTGACATGTCTTTAAACTACATTACCAATACTATAATTGCAATGCAAGGGAAGTTGTTACTTCTCTCCTTCCTGAGGCAGTTCTGTAGTTCTTGTAATTTATAAGCTAATGTGTGCTGTAAATATTTTTCATCTTGTGAATATTATACTTTGCTTGGTACATGGCAGTAAGATACATGTGTGGCTGTAAGGGTTTTGCTTTCTACTTAAAAGAAGAGAATACAAAACATAAGCATTTGCATGGTTCATCTGTTGTAAAGTTCTGTTAAGGAGATTTTTTCAGTAAATTTTTGTGAATCAATAGAATGGTGTAAGAAAGGGCAAAAAGACTAACTCCAGGGAATGTATTGCTCCTTGAGAAGCTAATAGTTGCTTATCTGGTCAAGATATTTAGTACTTGTGATGGGACCCAAAGGTTCATGAACATGTTTAAGTTTAACATTGGTTCCTGTCCTGAGCCTGATGAATCCAGTCCTCACCATTTTTCTTTAAGATCTGTTTTAAGATTATTCAGCAGTCTGTGCCTGTTATCTTCCAAATGTTTTCTTCTATTCAGGTTTTTTTGCACATAACTTGTGTGCATTTCTTTTTCTCACACACTGCATGGCCTGCCTACCTAATGTTCCTCAGTGTGAAGCTCATTATGCATATTCCTAGTTTTCTGCCCATTTATCCCTTTAGATCCAAAATCATTGCCATAATTTTATCCTGTTTGAATATATTGACTTCAGTTTTATGCATGTGTAAATGCTTATGTACCAGTCTACCTGTGCTTACTGATTCCACATACTCTACTTGAATGCCCTCAGTCTAAGTATTTCCGTTAATGGGAGAGACAATGTAACAGGTACAATTATAAATTTAATATGGTACATTTTTCATGCAGCTATATTACATACACAGAATATTTATTACCAACTTGTTGCATGATGTTTTTAGTTGTATAAATGATTGCTCTGACATGTTTATGGGCACAGCTCTTAGCCATCCTCAGGGAGCCCTTAACTTCATCAATGTGTATAGCTTATGTGTCAAATTATATGGCAGAGATTCTGCATGTGTACAAATTAAAATTAAAATATTAAAATCCTTAAAATCATTTTATGGTTAAATACAATATGAAATTATTTTAAATAGATGTTGATGTAATTTGCTGTCATCAAACATTTGTGTTTTAACATTTCTTCTCTTGAAATAAGTCCTGGAATCAAGCTTCAGGTACTTTGTACTCAGGCTGTTAGTACAGCATATTCATTCATAGACTGAACATGAAGAACCTGATAATTGATTTACTTCAAGTGAGGAAATACAGGCCTCATTAGCAAGCATTCCCCAAGTGTAATCTTATCTGTTTGAAAATGAAATATTGATTTGTTACTGTTATTTCCAAATAATTTGAACTTTGCGGCATTTTTAAAGATTTTTTTGTCCATGTTGATATTATGATTTCATTCTACCATTGGGTGATGAGCTAGACCTCAGATGATAGTACTGATTTTGTCTCCATAAGCTGGGTTTTATGGTATTTATGTTTTTACGCAATAATTAACAGCATGCGTCATATGTTGATGTGTCACTCCCAATTACATTTCCTTTTGATTTTCTTGGACCTTCTTAATGGGACATTCTATTGCCAAGGTGAAAAGCAATTATGTTCCATTCATTTCCCTGTTTCAGATTATTCAGAATATTAAATTTATCAATAGATATTTACTGAATGAGTGATAATGTAGGGTTCATTTTTATACATATTAAGTAACATAATTCTGTGCTGAATTGAGTGAGAATGTCGTACAACATATATTTTCTAATTGCTAATATGCCACACCGTTTCAGACTCATTTATTCTCCTGTATCTGACAATTGTAGAATGTCTAATCAGTTGTTGATCTGGAACATTAAAGTCCCTGGTGATGACTTCCACTAATTTATGTGTGACATTAACTGAAAAGAGGAGTGTTTAATAAAGCTTATGTAGTAGGTTTCTTTTACTGGCGTTTCAATTTTTCCTTATTCTTCATACAACTAATAAGTTTGTGGATCTCAGAATGCAATGTTTTGCCATCTTGTTTGGATCAGTTTTGGAATCTGATGAAAACATCTGAGTTATAGCTTCTTTGTTCACTAGCTTTCTCACCCTCATAGGCACTGGATTTAGTTTCCAACAGCCCACCTGCATGTACATTAGTGTACCAACATTGTACTTTCAGTACTAATAAAATAAAATTATGTACACAGTCAAACACAGCATTGTATTTTAGCCTTAGTGGCTACTAGTTTCGGCCGTTATGGCCATCATCATTCCATGGCTGTACAGAAATTTTAAAAAGGCTGGTTACATGTGGCACATAAAATGTCAGGTTTTATGGGATCCCATTTACATTAATGTCAATAATTGTAACCAGCCTTTTTAAAATTTTTTATAACATTGGCCTGATAATGGCCAAAACTAGTAGCCACTAAAGCTAAAATACATTGTTGTGTTTGACTGTGTATGTGTAGTTTTATTTTATTGTTGCATTTTAAAATACAACGGGATGTCCTCTACCAAAAGTACATTCAGTAGTTGACAGAATCAGTTCTGTTCAAAATATTTTGAAAACTTGCAGACAATACACTGTCGTCATTCACCAAGTTGCTTTCAGATTGGGAATGCTTTATAAATTAAGTTTTGTTTGTACAAGTGCCTTGGGCAGCTGGGAAAATGTTATTGGTTTAGCGACCTGCTGTGGGCTGGACAGTCTGGGGATCGAATACCGGTGGAGGCGAGGTTTTCCATGCCTGTCTAGACCGGCCACAGGGCCCACTCAGCCTCCTGTACTCTGGGTGCTTGGTCTTTCCCAGGGGTAAAACATCTGGGGCATGATGCTGACCGCCCTCTTCCTTCTAGCACTGACGTTGTGAATAGGATGGAGTTATACCACCACCTCACCTCTGTGTCGCCATAGGCATGACATGGCATGGGGTGATCTTCCCTTTTGCCTTTGCAAGTGCCTTGATTTCAATCTTATTAATTTCATCTTTCAGATATTCTCTGTTTCTGTGCCCAAATGTCTCCTAGTTTCACGTAGCATTTATAAGGTCCCCTTTCATTTGGCATGGATTCTGTAACCATTGCAGTTTAACTAGTTTTATCTAATAATTTTGAGCTGTCTTTGTCAGTCATTGCTTTATGCTGCTGTAATTCAGTAAATGATGTGGAGTATTGTTCTGTGAGGATGTTGTATTTGGTCTAATGCTTTTCAAAGTGCAATGGATGGCACATTATTTTGCAAATTTGCCAACAGTACATCTTTATCTTCCACATAATTAGCTTTTTTGGATCAGATTTCTCTGTATCATACTTTTGCATTGCTCATTTTCTTAGTGGTAGTTTCTCAAAATCTTTTCAGCTACCAGGTATTGGTCATTATTGCAGTTCACTGTGGGTATTTATATTTATAGACATTTCTTCTCATTTTAGTTTTTCCTTCCTGAGAAGGAAGTAAGCTTGTGACATTCACCAGGCTTTTGTGTGTATATGTATGTGCGTGCATGTGTGATACCTTTCTGCTTTCATGAAGTGTGCTAAGAACACTGTGCCAGTGGAGGTCACCTCCAACCACGTACATTCAACTTCATTGCAAGCTTTGTCACATTGTTTCATTGGAACATGGGTGTCACCCTGGCCAAGCACCATGTTTTGTCAATATTAATACCATTATCACTGAGCTGAAATATGACTTTGTAATGCTGTATGACTTTAAATCCCCTGTTTCAGTATGATAAACTGTTACCATTAAATTCATATAGTGTAGTTTTAATATTAAAATGTGTTCTGATTTTCAGGAACTGATGAAAATGATGGGACTGAAGTCATGGATGCTTTGGTGTGGGTGGATGGTTAATGAAATGATGGTGAACGTTGTGTCAGTCACTGTAATAGTAATCTTACTGAAAGTTCCATCTAATGGAGTTTCTGTGCTCCACTATTCTAACAGCTTCTTAGTGTGGGTTTTTCTTATCTGCTACTGCGCAGCTGGCATAACCTTCTGTTTTGCTTTAAGCTCATTCTTCTCTCGACGTAAGTAAATACTGGCTGTCAGTTTTTATTTTTGTTCCTCTTCATGGGAAAGATTGCAAAATTGTTTTTATATATATATATATATATAATTTAAAACTATTTTGACAACATAATTTAATGGAATAATTTGCTAGAAAAGAAAAGTACATGCCATAAAGGTAGAAGTAAAAAGCATCAGTACTGGCAACCGTCTTGTCATCAGCCAAAATAGTTGTTTGAAACTGTGTGTTTGGGAAGTATTTTGAAGGAGGCATAGTACCAGAGAAAGTAACATTAGTTTATTTTGTATTATGGAGTGTACGATTTATAAAAGATGATAAGTTGAGTTGAATTGTGAGGACCATGTAACATGAAGTAAGACATTGTTTATTAAATTATTTCAGCAACCTTGGCAATGAGTGTCGGTGTAATCTTGTGGTTTGTGACATGTGCAGTGACTTTCCCTTATGTTACAAGTAATGGTTACATTGCTCCAAGTATGAAGTTGTTTTCTGCTCTTCTGCCCAACGCAGCCATTATGTGGGGTTATCACTTAATTGTGGCATATGAATCAAAGAGTAAGTATTTTTCATATTATGTACTGACCAGTTACATCCAGTCATACTTACAGATAATAAACCTCTCTATAATATGATTCTCAGATGATGGTACTGTATGCTGGATATGTCTTTTGGTGGTCATAGGATCAGATCTTGCTTTTAGGAACCTTTGTATTGCGTGCATTTGTAAATGTGTTACAGAACAGTGGATTAAGTTCATAAATGAAATTACTAATGTACTGTCACTTTGTTGCACCTGAGACTAGTACATACCAGTGTACCCTCCCAGATTTAGAAGTTATATCTTTTTGCATTGGTTGTTGGTTTCACAACCAAAGCTGTTGGAGCCATCATGCTGTAGTGACTGATTCACATTCCCCTCCCCAGAACTTTAAGTTACATAAATATTTCTGACAGGAATTTTTAATTGATGTTTTGTGTAAAAACAGATGATTTTTTCTGTTGCTTGTTAAGTGGGCCAGTTGTCACGAAATATATGTTTGCTCTGTATGCAGTTTATTATAGTGTGCTGAGAGGAATATATTTATATGATAATGAATTTACTTGTATTATTTTTAATTGGTTACAGAGGTTGGCTTGACTTGGATGAATTTCTTTGAACCACCCAGTGGTATTAGAGGCGACATCAGCGTGGGCCTGGTGTGGTTGATGTTCATTGTTGATATTATTGTATATAGCATTGTGACATGGTACATAAGTAGCATCATGCCGGGAAAGTATGGACTTGCAAAACCTTGGTACTTCGTTTTCATGGTAAGATATATATAAGGGTTTTATGTTTAATACCAGCATAATGCCAATTACATATTCAACTGTCTCTTCATGTGTTACGTAGATTATATTGTTAATGTGTACAAATTAAGTACAGTTTAATCACCACATTAAATTTTAAATGTGAGTTGTTTTTAATTGTGTGTTGCAAAGATGCAGAGAAACCATGTAGTATTAGTAGCATAAAATGTGGAAAGGCACATTTTAAGTTTGTGCATTTTCAGTGTTTTGCTCATAATTACTCAAAAAATTAAAATTTAGGTACAGTAACAGTGAATATGGCAGAAGTGTTATGCTGTGCAATTTTGTAACTTGTCAGTATATTTGGGAAGCAGAGTGGCCATGTTGATGACATTAGTGGTGCAAGTCAGTACATCAGACATCATCAGGGAGATTCATTGTTAGTGTATATGTTCAGCAGAGGGGTCAGTCACAAAAATAATATATGAAGACTGTGCAGATGCTTTTTGACTTACATGTTTGCTTAAAGTTGTGCAGTTGACAGTGTATCATAGTCCAATTTTATTAAGACCATCCATTTTTTTGACACATTGGTTTTTATGTTGTCCATGTCCATGGTGAATGTAGACTTGGGTAACATGCATTTCTTCTATTCTAGCCTTCCTACTGGCGTAGTAGCAGAGTAAATAATTTAACAGCTCCTTCATATGATGACATAGCATCAAGCAAGAAGTTTGAGAAACCTGTTGGCAACGTGTCTGTTGGAATCAAAATTAGAGATCTTCGTAAAGTATTTCAGTCTTTTGGTGGACTGAACAAGAAGGTGGCAGTGGATGGTGTCACTCTAGATATTTACAGTGGGGAGATTACAGCACTGCTTGGTCATAATGGTGCTGGTAAAACTACAACCATGTCCATTCTCACAGGTGAGACATTCAATAGTTTCATGGTCATATTTTATTTTCACTGTTCCATGATCTATTATTATATGCTATGTGATACATCTAGCAGTTTCCAAAATTGGAAACAGCTTTGCTCATACTGAAGTACTGGTTGATGTGCAAGGAAGGCTGTTTTCAGCAACACTACGATTTGCTTGTGATATTTGTGGTCCCAAGTGCAGTGACTGTGAACCTGAGTAGCATGTTAGATGTGTACAGATATTTCACAGGAATGTACTATCTCATTGTATTGAAGAAAGAACCAATAGATACCTTGAAACATCAGTAAATGGCTACCAGATTACAGGATGTCACATTACAGAAGGCACTATTCTTCAGAGTCGTTGCCATGATATTCTCAGAACTCACATGGAATCACGTAATCCATGGACACAGGAGACTCTACTGACTGAAATCTCGTATGTTATTCTAGAAGTCGTGGATGGTGAGCCTTATATGAATAACAAAATTGGCCTGCAGATTTTATGCGTCTAAATGTAAGGCTTGTCACAGCAGTACAACAAAAAGCAACGTCATCTGTGATGTGATGCAGTGTAGTGTGGTAGAAAATTACAAACACTACAGGGGAATCCATTAGCAATAGGTTCCCCTGAGACAAATATCTGTGAAACTACTTGGTGTTACATCCTAAAATACAGTCTGAAGTTGCCACTTGGATAAAAACATCACACCCTCAGATGTGGGTAATAAAGAGGTCATAGTCATGTACTCATTATTCATTCATTAAACGTGGTCCATAGTGGCATCATGGGAGTACCTGTGTCATGTGGTGATATGTTAAAAATATGTATAAGTCATTTCATCTTCACTTTGTTCTTCAGAATGGCACAACAAAATATTGTTTACATACTCCGCATTTTTTTTGTAATGAGAGGCCTGAATTGATTGTTCTAGTATTTATAATAAATTATACCCCATTTTCAAGTAATTTAGTGAAAATGCAATAAAAAATATTACTCTGAATGTTTTGTGGCATGTTCTGTGAGTTTATACAACCAGGACTTACCCATCATTAAAAGAGAGGTTGAAATACACCATTATGAATATATCTGAAAAACTACATACAAATACTAATTCTTAAAACCAGATCTACATTTTGAATATACTATTCTGACGTGGACAAAATGTTTTGTTTTGTGACCATACAAGTGGACACTTTACACACATTAATTTTTTTGTAACATTCAACAAAGTGAGTTTCTGTGATGCAGTTTGTCTGTTGTTTACATGTCTTTAAGAATGTTAGGTGTTGGGAGTGGACAAGATAGTGTACTTCTTTGTACAGCTTTAAAATGTACTGTTTGCTCTGTAAAATGACTCTGGACAGTGCCATCGTAATTTCAACAACAAACATGCATGGTTCATTTATGTATTTCACCATGGTTGGACAAAACTTAGCTTAAAATATGTTTATATCTTACTGGACATATGACATGATCAAAGGTTCACAGAATGAAATGTGTCTTTGCAATCCATGCAGCAGGCTGTGTTTAACTTACACAGGGACTCGCTGAATACTGCCTAGCATTTTTCTCAGTTCAGAGCTGTTCATAAAGCCAGAAACTGTGGTGTGTACTGTGCTGTACCAGTTAACATTCATTTCCAAAACTAATGTATAATTTTTTTTTCAAGATAAGATGATAAAGTCTTGGAACATATACTACTCTGAACATTAACTTGGATATAAGAAATAAATCAGTTGTGGGAAAGTATTCCAACACTTCAAATGGAGTTGAATTGTGAGAATATGACGAACTTAATATGTACACTTATGTAGTGAACCAACCAATACACAGTGGCAAAAAAGCATATTTTGCCACCGTGCATTTGTTGGTTCCCTACTTAAGTGTAAGTATTCCTTCAGTACACAAATATAGAATGTATTAAGTTCATGATGAACTTAAGTTTATAGTCAACCAAGTGCACTTTGAGGTAACAGTAATTGCAGATTTCTCTACCATTTTCTTGTGTAAGTAAGTGCATGATGGGTGATTCTTTGCATGAGCCAAATTGATAAAAATTGTAATAAAACTCTCAGGCTGCGGCCATGTCAGGTGGTTGACAGGAAAATAAACCAATATTTCAAGAAACATCTCTGTCTGGTCTTCAGTGAACTGAATCCCAGACAGGATGAGGATGGTTCTCAAAATGCTAATTCATTTGCTCTCAAAGCTTGGGCTGCTATACTAATAATTGTGTTTCAAGGAATAAAATTTTAGTGAATCCAAATGTCTCTTATGTCCAGTGATTTTTCATTTTCAACTTATATAATATTGGCTTACTTGATTGTGATAAAGTAGTTTGATGCATGAAATTACTGTGTCTTTTGTGTGTTTGTAACTTGTACTGTATAGTTAAATATGTGTGACCTGTTGACAGGCTTGTTTTCCCCTACAAGTGGCACTGTCCACATTAATGGCTATGACATCCATGACAACTTGGATAAAGTGCGGGAAAGCGTGGGCTTGTGTCCACAACACAACCTGCTCTTCACAGATCTCACAGTTTTGGAACACCTGCTCTTTTTTGCAATGGTAATGAGTTTTCTGTCTCAGATATTTTGCCCTTAAATTGTAAATAATACTTTTTACAATATAAGCAGGTTGTAGATTGGTGAAACTGTTGTTTAGTAAAACATAAGGATCTATTCTGTGTTTTTACTTGCTTTTCCTAAAAATTGCTAAAATGTTTCAGTTTATGCTTTCCTTAGCTTTTGTCAATCTTCAACTTTAGAGTTACAAACCAATTTATTTGTGTTGCAGTTGAAAGGCTGTTCAAATCGTGAAGCTAATGTTGAGGCCAGACACCTCCTACAGGTTTTGAACCTAGAAGACAAACAGAACATGTTGTGTTCAACTTTGTCTGGAGGTATGAAGAGAAAACTCTCTCTAGGAATAGCACTGATTGGGCATACAAAGGTAAGGAGCCTGAGCTTTCAAACCCTCACAATTTGCTTATTTCATTGTTACTGTGATGCTGGAATTTTATTTTGTTGTGTCTTCTAGGTCTTGATGTTGGATGAACCAACTTCAGGAATGGATCCAGAGGCCAGGAGGGAAATATGGGATCTGTTGTTGGTAGGAAAATTAGTTTAAAATTAGTCCAGCTGTGTAACTTGTTCAGTCTTAAGGTATCTTAGAGCACTAGTAAATGCTGTCATGATTAGAACTTGTTTGATAAAAGCAGTGAGAACATATTTGAACATTATTATGCTAGTCATTGAGTCACTTCTCAGATCTTGGTATGGATTGTGTAATTTCTTTTTGTCATCAGAAGCATAGTTGGTATAGTGACTTGCTATGGGATGGACAGTCCAGGGATTGAATCCTGGTGGTGGCAAGATTGTAGACTGGTGCTGGGGCCCACACAGCCTCCTGTACAGTTGGTACTGGGTCTTTTTTCCTGGAAGTAAAGATGCTGGGGCATGGGTTGACCACCACCCCTATCCAGTGCTGAGTTTGAAGAAAGAGTATAGCTATACTTGCTACTCCCCCTTTGGGCATTCATGTCTTGTTCTAGGGTGAACTTTACCTGTTATCAGTAGGCAATTTGATTATACATTGTAACATCACACATTGTATTGGAATCCATATCATTGTGGTGTTGAAACACGTGAGTTGTAGCGTGTGGAGAGTTTTAGTCCATAAAGAATAAGTAATACAGTGTAAGATTTTGAACTATTACTGTAGTTAAAAATTTGCTTTGTCAGTAGATTTTGTCTCTTGATTATGTAACATTTGAAGTATGTTGCAAATGTCATAATTCAATGGCTGTGCCGTGGCATCACTAGTCTGTTAATCTAGAGGCTGAGGTTTGATCTCAGGGCAGTTTATGTGGGATCTGTGGCAGACAAACTGGCAATGAGACAGGTTTTTAGCTTAAGTGCTTTGGTTTTATCTTGTCAGTGCTGTTTTATTACTGTCAGTGCATTGCATGTTCATTGTTGAAGACCATGAAGGTGCAAATTATAATTAACCACCTCTTGAGGTAGTAATATTCAGTAACATTTGGTTTTGTGTGCTGCTATTCATGTATGTGAATTCCTCCCTTAGAATATGCGGGGCGAACGAACCATTCTTATTACAACACACTTTATGGAGGAAGCGGATGTTCTTGGAGATAGAATTGCTATCATGGACCATGGTCAAGTACAGTGCTATGGTACAACTTTGTTTCTGAAGAAACTGTATGGTGAGTATGAGTTAAATTGGAACTGCATTGAATGTTCTAAGTAATTTTATAATTTGCATTGTGTGAATATGATATATTGTCACTTATTCTCATGAATGCATAATCTGCAAGTGCCTGAAAATAGCTGCTCATAAAAATATCTAAGAGGAGATGTGGGTAATGGAGCATATTGTATAACAAGGAATGTGGCTTACATAGTGTACCTAATAGTCTTAGGGTAATGAAATCTGGGCTTCAGTAGATTGCAAGTATAGCTTGGGGGAGGAATAAATATGTATGATGTTATAATGATTCTTGGAGAGTTCATTGTTACCCTGCAGGCTGAATGAGGGTGTGGTGGTATAGGTGTGAATTACCAGACACACACACAATACACACGCACATTTGTATGTGCACGCGACACTATTTCGCCGCATGCATACAGTGTCTGCAGCCGGCTTCTTGCTTGCTGCTGCGCCGAATCGCCTCACACACTGACACCACTTTGCAGTTCCCACTTCACTCACAGATCTGACTCGGTGTGTAGAAGATTGCAGTGTATGAACGATAAAATATCCTGGCTCGGTGGGTGGGCTAGCCAGTGGCATCCACCCTCGCCATCCGGAGTGAGTCGTGATACTGGAAGGAATGGCCGGTGGTAAAGCAGATTCTGTGTCAACATGGAGGACATACACAAGCTTCAGGTGGTCAATGGAGACTGTTTTTGCAGCACCGTGAACCTCAATGGTATAAGTCTTATCGGCCCTGTGGAGGACTCTGTATGGGTTGACATACAGGACTTGGAGGGCCGTAAAAATACATGTGAGGCGGTGGCCAGGTCTTGAAAGTGAATGTGGATGGTGCAGCATGCCAGGATGCTGGTACGGGCCGAAGCTTTCCAGTGTGGGCCCTCAGCCGGGACATGAAGTTGGTGACATCGGTGCATTTGGCGGGGGAAGGGGCGAAAAAATCCTCCGGTAACCGCGGGGAGAACCATACACTAGTTTGGCTGATGAGGCTTTGAAGTCCCTCCATGCACTGCAAATCCCCAACAGGACCAACAGTAGAACTTCAGCCCAATGTCCATCAGCATGGCACATCAGGGTGGCCTTCAACTGACAGTGTAGCCTCTTGATCATGCCATTGGAGGCAGGATGCCACGCCTTAGTCCAGGTTAGAGAAGATCTGGTGATGGTAGCCAGAGTCTTGAAAAGAAGGGCCTCGAATTGCCTGCAGTGGTTGGTTGTGATTTGCTGGGAACAGCCGAAATGAGCAACCCAGATGGAGACGAAGGCTTTAGCGACTGCTTCGGTGGTGATGTCAGACAGAGGGAGTGCCTCAGGCCAATGGATGTATCTGTTGATGGCAGTGAGACAGTACTGGAAGCCAGAGGAAACAGGCAGCGGCCCGACCAGGCCAATATGCACATGAGACAAACTTGCCAACGGGAGGATGAAAATCTCGAGAGGGGCCTTCATGTGCCGCATTACCTTGGATCGTTGGCAGGGTGTACACGCACGTGTACATGCACATGTCCTTGTGCGGCAGTCTTTCCCCACTCCCAGCCACACAAACCGCTGGGACATCAACTTGACGGTGTTGGCCCCTGGGTGGCTAAGGCTGTGGAGGGTGTCAAAGACCTGGTGTCTGAAAGGTGTGGTTGTGAATGGCTGCAGTTGTCTGGTGGATGTGTCACAGTAAAGGTTGATGTCTGTACTGGGAATGTGCACCTGTTCTAACTGAAGTGCCAAATCATTTTTCAGCATGTTTTGCAGTTCCACATCCTGATCCTGGGAACTCGCAAGAGCATGTTAATCAAAAGGTGTCATGACGGAGTTCGCTCTCGATAAGGTGTCTGGTACAACATTGTCTTTCCCTGAGACATGCCTGAAGTCAGTAGAGAATTGTCCAATAAACTGCAGGTGACAGAACTGCCATGGTGAGCTGTATTGCTGGAAAGCATAAGTGAAAAGCTTGTGATATGTGAAGATGACAAAGGGATGGTCTTCAGCCATATGTCGGAAGTACTTGATGGCCTCATACACTGCTAGGAGCTCGCGGTCGTACGGACTGTATTTTTGTTGAGTGGGGCTGAGCTTATGGGATTAGAAATCGAGGGGTTGCTGCAAGGCCGCGCCAATAGCAATATCAGAAGCGTCTGTATATGAGGCCAACGTAGCAGATGGGTCCAGGTGAGCCAGAAGTTTGGCACAGGAGAGGCTAGCCTTGCAGACCTCGAAAGCTTCGACCATGGTGGGTGTCCATTCCACTGGTTGTGATCCTTTGACCTTGGGACCAGCTAACGCAGTGTGAAGTGGCGCTTGTATGCTTGTGGCTTGTGGTATGAACTGCTGGTAAAAATTAAGCATGCCAAGGAAATGTCTGAGGTCTTCGCCCAAGACAGGCTATTGGGAAAGGTTTATTGCCATGACTATCTCCTCCAAGGGCTGAGTACCTTCAGCTGAAACAGTGTAGCTGAGGAAAGTTACTTCCATCACACCAAAAACACATTTGGCTAGATTCAGCAAGACACCGTATTCGTTGAAGCGCTGAATCAATGTACGCAGGTGCTGCTCATGCTCATCCTCAGAGATAGAGGTGACTTGCATGTCATCTGTATATGCGTAACAGAAATCCAGGTCTCTGAGAACCTCATCGATGAACCGTTGGAATATTTGTGCAGCATTTCGGAGCCCAAAGTATATATACGGGAACTCAAAGAGCCCAAAGGGCATGATGATGGCTGTTTTTGCAATGTCGTCTGGATGAACTGGAATCTGATAGTATGCTTTCTCCAAATCTGTTATGGAGAAGACTCTCCAGCCAGCAAGTTGTTGTGCAAAGTCGGCAGCGTTCTGAACGGAATATTGGTTGGGGTTGGTCGTAGCGTTCAGAGCACAATAGTTGCCACAGGGTCTCCAGCCATCTTCTTTCTTGGGGACAAGGTGGAGGGGTGAAGCCCAGGGGCTATGTGAACACCAAGCGGTGCTGTTTCAGAGCATCTTTTCGAACTCGTATTTCATGATTCGGAGGCAGTCTGGTGCCAGCTGCTGTGGGCGCGTAGTTACAAGTAGTCCAGGTGTGGTGCGAATGTGATGGACTGTAGAATGCCGGGTTCCCGGGGAATACCTGAAGGACAGATTATATCCTGAAAATCTTAGAGCGTGGCATGATAGTGAGAGCTCCCGGCAAGGACTTTAATGTGGCTGCTGTACATTCCCACCAAGGCACCATTGACATTTACATTGATGATGTCGATGAGGCATCGGTGTCTTATGTCAATGAGTAAGTTGTAGAAGCAGAGAAAGTACAAACCGATGATGGGTCCTGTTATGTCTGCAATGACAAAACACCATGAAAACTCCAGTCATAGGCCCAAATCCAAAAACAGGGTTATGCAACTGTAGGTATGTACAGTAGTACCATTTGCTGCGAACAACTCATAACTAGTCTGTGTCTGGCATTCTGGAAGATGGGAATGGAGGTAGACGCAGAGATCGGCACTGGTGTCGACCAAGAAGCTTATCTTTGTGTACTGATCCGTACCATAGAGGTGGCTGGCTGAGTTGTTCAGTTGCTCGCCGCCACTAGTGACTGCCATCCACGTTTCCCTGCTGCCACATACGAGGCTCAGTGCAGCTCTTTGCACACTCTTTAAAACGGCGGTGGTACCAGCAGTTGTCAGGGGCTGGTGACTGTCCTGCAGAGCGTGACAGATGTCTTGCGTGCCATCGTGTCTGCGATGGTGAACATGGACAAGAGGCACTCTCAGAAAGTGGGGCTACCTGCCGAACCAGCTCGTCAATACGGGTGCTTTAAGTATTGATGTCAACACCAGATGAAGATACACGGGCAACACGGAGGAGGTGTGACTTCCGCTATTTTATTCACCAGCTGGGCCACATTGTCTGAAGCAACCTGTGCTTTCATGGCAATTATCGCCTGAATATTTGGCGGCAGGCAATTCATCTACAAACTGTGGAGAAAGTCTGATGGTACTGACGGGCCGGAGAGAGTCCAAAGGTGGCAGAGGAATTGAGTCGTTCTCCAGTCACCAATCTCCTCATGCACCAGGAGCTGGTGGATGCGCAGCTCCTCGGAGAGTGACAGACGTCTAATCAGTTCTGCTTTAATTCCCTCATAATGACCTGTGGGAGGGGGTTTGGTTATGACATCCTCCACCTTTGCCGCACATTTGTAGTCAAGTTGTAAGGTGACGTAGTAAAACTTTGTTGCATCCTGCATGATGTTTGACAAAGCAAACTGACCCTCAAGCTGTGGAACCACACGGCTGGCTTTTCGGGCCAGAAACATGGAACATGAATACTGACCCGGTTGATAGTGAAAGTTAAATCAGGCGGTTGCTCCGGCCATGTTGATGGGTCAGCGTCTTGCTGCATGATGCTTTCACGGGAGGAATATTGCACTAATTTGTGGCACTACATGGTCTTTTATTCACGGGGTCACCAGTGTGGTGTTATAGATGTGAATTACCTGACACACACACAGTACACATGCACACACACACACACACAATTGTATGTGCACATGACGCTGTTTCTCCGCATATGTACAATGTCTGCAGCCAGCCACTTGCTTGCTGCTGTACCGAATCGCCTCACACACTGACACTACTTCGCAGTTCCCACTTCACTTGCAACTCTCTCTCAGTGTTTATACGATTGCAGTGTATGGACGATAAAATATCCTGTCTAGGTGGGTGGGCTAGCCATTGGCGTCCACCACAAGGGTAATAAAACATTTTCGACACACCTTGGCATTGTTTTGTGTTAACTGTTTGCAAGTTGTACTCATGTGCAGTGGCTGATACAAGGCTGTCAGCATGGTAATTGTAAACCTGGCTGATGTGAATATTGGTATTTTGCTGGAAAGTGAAGATTATGAAGGTGGGTAATGATATTTTTAGTGTCATTATATGTTTCAGTATATACAGTAGTTGTGCTTTCTTGTTGGAAGATTGTGTCTGTATGTATGTATGTTAGGTAGATGATGCTTGACAGCCAGTCCAAGGAGTCCATATCATCTCTCCTGACAGTACTGCACAAGCAGAATGCCTTATTTGGAAGAGAACACTGTGGTGTTTCAGTAATTCTTGGTGTTTAGTTTGTAATATGATACAGAATTATGTGGAAATCAGCAGTGTGCCATATCAAAAAACATTCTGGAATGAGCTATGTCAGTCTTGATATGCATATCCCTGTGCTGGGAAACAGTGCAACAAGATGATGAGTGAATAAACTGTGGTATCATCCTGTATTGCCTACTCCTAAATGTTTTGAGTAATGTTATCAGCTGAAAGATAATGGCTGTATTTTGGCACATGGGCAGGATCATGTGGACAGAATGAATTGGCAGTAAACAACATAACATATTGTTGAAAATTTCTTAACCTCTTCATTAGGCAGAAATACTGTTAAGAGGAACTTGAAGCCTGATGGTGCATGTTTACATACATCTTGCACAACTATTGCAAAATTCAAAGGTCTGTATGTAGAAGTTCTCTGGTATCTTTCTTGTTCACCATACTGAAAGTGAGTTCCAGTACATGGTGCAAAATTAGGTGTCAACATAAACTTCTGTGTAATGGCATTTGTGAATCATTCTAAGACATGTGTGAAGAAAAATTCATTTCAGTTCCATGCATTGTAAAGCATTACAGGGATCTTGTAAACAGTTCTTTTGTTTTAATTTGCATACATACTGCATATTTTGTTGTTTACAGACTCAGCCATCATTAATATAACTGTAAGGCAAAGGTCTATCAAAGGAAGTAGGTGATTTCTCTGCCCATGGACTAGCAGTGTTTGGAAACTTGGAATGTTGCAGGAGCTGGCTACCAGTTAAATTTGCTGATAAACAAAGGTTGTGATGTTGGCAGGATAACAAATACTATCCAGCCTCTTATTCCAAATGCAAAAGTGAAGAGTGAGATGGGCTCACTGTTGTGTTATATGCTGCCTTCGGATCAGTGTGACAGTTTTCCTCAGCTCTTTGATATTTTAGAACAAGAGAAACAGCAGCTCTGCATATCTAGCATTGGTGTCTCCATCACAACACTTGAAGAAGTGTTTTTGAGGTTCGTTGTGTATTTATAATTTAAATCATTTCAAAATGAAATTGGTTTGTTGTGTTTCAAATTTTAAATTTATTAGCTAAGTTTTCTTTACATCTTTAGGTGTATTTGGTAACATCAAGTTTTTGCCAGTACACATCCATTATTTTGAATGCTAATGGCTAACATTTATCTGAACTAATTACTGTTTTGTGTTAGGTGTTAATCTCATCTAAGTTTTTACATGTAAATTGTAATATATTTCTATTTATGTTCCCTTCTCTCTTATTTCCTCTATATCTTACACCGTTTTTGTAACTTTGTTTTTGCACTTGCATGTTGCTTTACCTAAAAATGTACTAAAATTTTTTAGTTCTGTGATTTTATTACAGTTGTTTATTTTCTTATATGTTGTTTCTTCATGTATGTATGGCCATTTAATAAGTAGAAATTGTTCTGTCCACTACTGCATCTTGTTACATTTTAGAAATACATGAACCACATTCTCTTCTTCGTTCCATACGGAACATCTCCCTTTCTCTGCTCCCCATCTTGTACCTCTTGATTTCCATATTCCTAATCTAAACCATGCTAATCCAGTTTTTTCATTCAAATTACAATGATATATATACATCTCTCCCCCATTCTTGTTTCATATCCAAGTATGCAACTAGACATTTCTTTAATTTTTTCTATATGGTTGTTTTTGAGTATCATTACTCCTAGTTTCAATTATTTGACATGTTTTTCCAATCCCTTCAACCTTTGTATAAAAATTGTATCCTAACCTGGTTCTTTTTCATTCGTCGGTTAGGTTTCTTGCTCATGTATAACATTTCAGGTTGGTTTGTCATATAGAAACTAAGTACATTACCCCAATGTGGGCATATATTAGTTTTAAAGTCAAAGTTTTTATCTCTTAAACTCTCAGTGAGCTAAAATCTTTTGTATGCAAAGCTTATTGTCAGTAATAGTGTATCCTGACATATGGTACAGATTCATTATACTTGGTCCAAAATAGCCTTAAATTTGATTTGAGGTGCACTTTTTGTTGTCAGGAGTACTTCATGGTTGTAATTATATATAGCTTGTAATGGCTTAAAGATGTGTACTGCTTGGCATCTAATAACTGCCTTTTTAGTGTATTATGAACTAAATACTCATTTATCCACAGTTTCATTTTCTTCTTTTTTATGACCTCCAGCTGACAAATTCTCACATGTCAGGGTTGGAGTTGTGAGAAACTGAACATGCCAATCCAGATCTCACATGATATCTTGGTAAATATTCATGACAATAAGGTTACTGTATTTACTCGAATGCAAGTTGCGGTTTTTCCCTTAAATTTAGCACATAAATATGTGAGGTTGTCTTAAATTTGCATATGTAGACCTGAACCAGACTGCACCAAACTGGATCACTCTGAACTGGACTCTGCAGAGGCAAACTAAGACCTGTATCAACATATGTGATATCTGCACTCTTCTGAGATATTACATAGAGCAGAGTAGCAATTCCACACCGATGTTTTGGTACAACCTCTTGATCCCAGCTTCAAGGGTCAAGAAATTGAATAAAGAGAACACAGCATGACAGCAGTTAACTGACACAGTCTTCTTTTTTGGGACTTTGTCCATATCCTAATTTCTAACGTGGTGAATCCCTTAGACTGAGTTATTCTCAGTCACTGAGCACCACAGATCTAGTAACTGGTTAAGATACGTACCTAAGAACAGATCTGGTCCAAAGGTAGTAACAGAAAAATGGCTGTTGGAAAATAAAAAATTAACTACATTACTCAAAAATGTAACTTGGATCAATCCACAAATTAAAAGCCATAAAGAGAACCATGAACTCAGACTGATCAGACCACAGACATGACACAAAAATCCAGAACACATGTATATAAATTCTTAACACCATCTGTGGAGAAAATTTTGGATCTTCATGGGTTCAAGTAAGTTTGTAAACTAAGAAGTATACATGTATTATTCAGTCGATGTGGATCATAACGGCATGGCAGAACATTTTCACCAGAAGTGACTGTGTAGGTTTGTAAGAACTGCTGTATATCCACTGCAAAGGATGAGACTGATAATAATATGTTGTGGAATTGCAGTGAAGAGGATGGGAATGTTAAGAGTGAGTGTGAGAAAGATGAAGGCATTGTCTGTGTAGATGGAGACGGTGACACTGACTACTAAAAGTAGATAGAATCTGACATTCTTTGTGTATTAAGTGTATGAAATTAATAGTAAAATATTTTTTCTTAGCAGGCATTTTATTTCTGGAGGGTCATCTTAAATTAGTCATGCATTCGGCTAAATACATTAGTATGACACTTGAGGTGAAAATAAATAAATGTCCCTTTGTGATGAAAATTGCAGTGTGATTAATTTTCTAGAGTGGGAAAAGAAGCGGAAGATGAACCTGATGGACAGGCTAACTCACAATCAAGTTTGGAATATGTGAAATTATATGGCAGTTGTGAAGGTATGAAAGAATCCATCCTCTTCTTGCTGTATTTTATGTGTGTGTGCGTGCATGTGTGTGTGCATGCATGCACATTGGTGGGGGGGGGGGGGGGGGTTGTGGAAAGAAGGTGGGCAGGCACTTCAGCATAAAGTTGGTCACTCGAAATAATGATGATACATGGCACTTGCTACAAAACATTTTATAGCTTTCTTTGTGTTTCTGGTTGGGTGTTGGATACTGCTGTTTATAAATTGAAGATGTTACTACCTTGCCAAGTTGTGCTTCCTGTCCACCCATACATAACAGTATATCTGACATCTGTTATGGATGTATCCAGTTCATTTCTCAGCCAGTTATCATAACAGGTTCTGTGTTAGTTTTGTAATATATTCCAAACAAATATATGACTGATATGAAATGGAAAGATGTTTGTGAGTCACTTGGTAAGTGGTCAGTGACATACTTCTTTTGCATTGACATAATATTTCCTTTCAAAAGAGTAACAGGAAACACAGATCAGTAGTCAGTTATATTCCTTTTCTCTCCAACCACACAGAACATGCATTGCAAAGCACCATGTATTTCACATTAGTTACAAATAATTATTCCATCACATTTGGTGCTGAGTAATCATAGTGTATGATCATCAGGGGAAAATAACCCAGTGTCCCACAACCAGCCCCACTGAACATACGCTGTCATTTTTCATTTTGACTGTTCAGAATTTCTTAGTTTTCTTTACTGTAGATTGTTTTTGCTGCCCTTAGCATGCTGTTTACAGGACTTTATGTTTGTTCATAGTAAACTTGGGTACACAGTAGTGCAGTTGATTGAGGCACTCTGCTACAAGCTGAAAGGTCACAGGTTTGATTCTCAGTGGCATACTTGAGATTTTTCGCTGACTTAATCTTTCTGGCCGCACTGTGGCGCTGGGGTTGACTCTTGACTCAGCCTCGAACAGAAACAAGTACCAGGGATATATCCTGGGGAATAAAGGTAGCCTGTGCATTGGGCTGACAACCTAGCCACCTTCATGTGCCAATTGTTCACAAATCCTGGTAGCCTCAACCTCCTTGAGCCCTAAGGGCCTCCCAAGGCCTGTACAGGGATAGCTTTACCATAATAAACCAACATGCAACATTAAACGAACGTTTTGACGTTTCCTGATTTTGTGATACTTCTTGTAGATATATTCTGAAGTAAAATTAAAGAGAAACCATGATGAACCCCTCTTTACATTTAATGTAAATGCTTTTGCCTATTAGACCTGAAAGTCATTGTTGTTATTTTTTATGTTAGTATTAAATAATTGTAGGACATTCAGTTTACATAATAAAAAAGTGCTGTACTCAACAAACAGATGTACAACCCTTGCTTGAGGCTGAATACTCTGCTGAGTTGAGTTGGACTGATTTTTTTCTGAATCAGAATATAAACTTGAAATGGACTTTCCCCGTCCTAGGTAAAGGGGGAACTTCGGAATGGCTTCCAGTGCTAATATGATGTTAGTATTTTATTCACAGTGCTTTCAGGACTATATTTTTGGTACATAATATAGTAGTAGCCACAGCAGACAGCATCATTAACTCTGCAGCAAAACTGTACCAGTCACAGAATTGAATACTACATTCTTTTAGTTAACCTTCAGAGTATATTTGTGTTCTGTACTGTCTCAATGCATTCCTCAGACATGACATTTAATACTGTGAGCTGTAGGTACAATAACTGGAATTTAACAAAGCTGTGCTAAGAGTTACAAAAGAGTGCAGACAGCCTGAAGGAAAAGAGTGAATGTGTGAATCAAGGCTTGGTAGACTTACAAGTTACCCAAGCAATAGAACTTAATCCTTGTTAATAATATTTTTCTTGTTCCACCACATACAAACATGAAAAAACTTAATGTTGATAACAGTATATCTGGAGAAATATTATGTTTGAATTAAAGAAGGAATGGAGGTGCAGAGACTTACATATAGTAAAACATGGAGTCCCCACTGCTGCCACGTTTTAGCTAAATCACAATATACAGAGCAGTTCCTTGAATCTGTCATCTGATAATTAAAAAATCCTGATAATCCAGCACTTAAGGAGAGTACTAACAAGACCAGAAGTTTTGATTTGTACCAGAAAAAATACTCATCAATGAAACAGGCAGACCTCACGGCCATGTTCAAAGAGGCCTCTAAGAGCAACTGTATACCAACCATTGTGTTATTGCCTGACACCCTGTTACCTACTCCACTGACTTCTTCACCCAAAATGACTCCAAAAAACACAAATAAGGATCCTAATGACCCTGAACCAGCAGATGGATACACAAATGAAATACTCCTTGATAATTGCATAGCCTAAGTATAGGACCAGTAACAAAAAATTAGCTATAAGAACTTAGGTCAGTGTAGGTACTGGTTGAAAATCTGGAATATTCAATAATCCAGCAACCATCTGGTCCCACAGATGCCAGATTAATGGAATTTTACTGTGCATGGTAAAAAATACTTACAGATATTTATAGACATAGAGGGCCAAAAAGGTGAACTTCATGGCTGATCATAAATGATTGGATGCCTTGGGACAAAAATTGTGATCCATGCTGGCTGCTGTAATGTGACATCAGGGTAGATAAGTGTGAACTTGACAGATAAATTTTACTGTACTGAAAACATCCATCGAAACTTGCAAGAATCTCCCCTTATTCAAGTTATTTCTTCTGACTTTTCTGTTGTATTCCCAAAGAAAGAAGTTATAAAATTCGAAAACCCCTACAGATCACTAATAGGAACTTGCAGGTCAAAAGTGGAAAAATGTTGGAAGATGCACATGTGTATGACAGTGAACAGTTTTTTTAAACCTGCAGTAAATTCAGTAAGAAAAGGTATAGGCCTAAATATAAAAAGTGTATGTATACTTTGCTTTCAAATAATTGAGTATATGCTTTATTTATTTCAATAATTAGTTATTTTTAATTAATTTATTTACAGTAAGCAGCTGGCTTGGTAGCATATAGCAGCAGTGTTATTATCATCCAAATTTTTGCCATTACTGTGACAACTATTCATGTTTGAACACTGTGTGTGTGTGCATGCGCGTGCGTGTCGCCGCCGCCGTCACCGTCATGGTGTAACATTTATATCAACTGGAAACTTTTAGAGCCAATTGTTAGTTTGGTGTAAATCATATATTTAAGAATGTCATTAAGAACTATTACTGAACATTATTTGTTTTAGCTCTGGCATTCAAGAAAAAGGTGGGAACAAGTTTGCTGATACAACAACTGAAAGCATTGTTTACGAAGCGAGTTCTGTTTACATACAGGAAGTTGTTGACATTCCTCTTACAGGTAAGAAGTTAGAACAGAGAACCTGTATAATTTTCTTTAACTGCACATATTTTCTGGCAGACATGACACATCAACATAATATTATGTAGTACATCTGTTAATATTAATTTTAGTATTGATGTTTTTTGTTATGGGGCACACAGGATGTAACTTAGTATGTTTTACTGCCCAGCATGTAAATGAAAACCTTATTTTGAAGGCCATTATATTTACATCCCCATGTCTTGGCTAAAGCTTACACATGGGGATTTTAAGTGTGTGGGGGTAGATCTTATTTTGGAAGGGAAAGAACTGAAAACATGATATTTTCGTGCCTGGAGTTTGAGGGTGTGATACGACATGCAGTAGCCTTCAGGATGCAAAGGAACTCCATTCATAGTACCCAAAAATCATATGTGAAGACAAGTAAGTATTTGTCACATGTAGTAGTATGAATGACCGCCTCTGTGGTCTAGTGGTCAGAGTTTCTGGCTACAGATACAGAGGTCCCGGGTTCGATCCCTGGCGCTACCAGATTTTCTGAGTAGTAGTGGGTCTGGAACGGGGTCCACTCAGCCT
>Ga0123354_10000927_pt1 | contig 32954 bp, 23 predicted proteins | sample TergutLab28metaG_2_FD_97872 | JGI IMG/M metagenome (GOLD analysis project Ga0123354, IMG submission 97872) | Labiotermes labralis P4 segment gut microbial communities from Petit-Saut dam, French Guiana - Lab288 P4 | ecosystem: Host-associated > Arthropoda: Insects > Digestive system > Gut ... | reverse complement strand
TGTGTAACCGAGACGGAGTGTGTTTACTGAGCGGTACGGACTGGATCTTAGTATATAATCCTACGTTCTGCCCACTCACTGTATTTATGTGTTTTGTGTGGATCTCAGAACAAACAGCGACTAGTCCCCTCTACAGCATTAACTGGCTGGTTTGTGTAACCGAGACGGAGTGTGTTTGCTGAGCGGTACGGACTGGATATTTAAATGTACTTGATATTCACTCAGTGCGGTATGTCGACAGACGTGAATTTCGAAGTTGCTAGTTATTTATGAAGACAATTTCATTATTTATGAAGACAATTTCAAAGTTCTCATGGCGGTGGGCGTGGTCTTCTGTGCTGTGATGCCGCGTAACCTGGCAGATGGCTAACGGCGTTACTGGGGAACGTGCTGCCTTTATCGTAGCTCTCGCCTCCTCTGACTACGTAGGCAGTAGCTTCATAGGAAGGGCGGTGGCTCTGTACCAGTCTATGCGGTTTCACGCCGCAAAGTGCCGTAGTGCTAAAATGTGCTGAGCACAATATTTGGAAGTTGGGTGGAGGGGGAGGGGCGGGCGTAGCAGGAGGGTGTACAAAGTTGTAGGACGGGCGTCATAATTTGCCTCCTCGTCAAATATCGTTACGTTTACCAAATCGAGGCGTATATGATGGACAGGACATATTGATTGCATGGAAAGGAGGAGGAATGCATATAAAATTTTAGTTGGAAAATCTAAAGAAGAGATGAATTGGGGTGCAAAGCATAAATGGGAAGATAATTGATAGTGTGAGGGTGTACACTGGATGTAACTGGTTTATGATCGCGACCATTAACAGGCTGTTGTGACAACGGTAATGAACCTTTGGGTTTCATAAGAACACGTCCTGAGTGGGTGTTAGCCTTCAAGAATCACTGTTTCGTGGATTTATTCATTGATATTTTAATCAGAATTTTGGTATGGAAAGGTTCAGTATTACGGTAGACACGTGTTGGAAAGTTAGGTTGACTCATTTTGATGAAACTGAGTCACATGTCCGGTGTAATCAGCAGTGATGTTAGGCTGAACCCCACAGTCGGGTGGGCAGCTGTCTGCTTCATGTTCCTGCGTCCTCGTGGTCAACTCTGGCCTCAAGACAGACTGTCCTATTCTGATATCCATCCCTCCTCCAGACTCTACCCAGTTGGCATCACAAAATAAACCAAAACCAGTTCTTCTCCAACCTTCGCATTTCGCTGTCCAGTGCATGGCCAGTATCTAACCGTTGCGATGTGCGAACTGCTATAACTGTCGTTAACAAAGGCTGCGAACTACTGAGAAGAGACATCGGTAACAAAGTTTCGGAAAACCCTAATGCCTTCATATTCAGAGAAGGATTATTTTAACCCTGAAGATGAGGGCAGCAAGCTTCTCCGAAACGTTGGCATAAGCCCGCAAAATTACGCTTCATGGGACAAACCTCAACACAGAACGCCATAAGAACACGAAATCTGACGTAACATAAATTGTGTATTGGGCGGTTTCGTGCAGAGTGTTTGTGACGCACGGCGGTGACCGGGTCACGTTTTAGTTGTTGGCGCGAGGGTGATGAGACAGTCTGGTGACGGGACGCACTGCACACACAACACCCGGTGTTTCCTGTCCCTTGCGACCACGTCCACACTGACTGCAGCTGTTGACATACTGCCAACAGAACAGTGGATGGTACAGATGAGGAACAGCGCTGCCTAGCAGCGACCACGTCCACACTGACTGCAGCTGTGGACATACTGCCAACAGAACAGCGGATGTTGCAGATGAGGAACAGCGCTGCCTAGCAGCGACCACGTCCACACTGACTGCAGCTGCGGACAGTGTTACAGAGCTCAGCTGGTAATCTGGCTTCTACTGTGGGATTCTACATTGCGTTTCTGTTACTCTTCTCGTGGCCACCGCAACTATCACGGGATGTCCTGTCGGATGCTGGCTTTCTGTGCGCAAAACTGCCATTCTCAGGGACGGGAAAAAAGGAACGCTGTGTAGATATATATTTTTACAGTGTGTGTGTGTGAGTGGGTGTGTGTGTGTGTGTGAGAGAGAGTTTGTGTGTGTGAGTGTGTGTGAGAGAGTTTGTGTGTGAGTGAGTGCGTGTGTGTGTGAGTTTGTGTGTGAGAGTGAGAGTGTGTGTGTTTGTGTGTGAGTGTGCGTGTGTGTAATTGAGTGAGTGTGTTTTTGTGTGTAAGTGTGTGTGAGTGAGTGTGGGTGTGTGTGATCGTGTGCGTGAGTGTTGAGTGCGAGTGTACGTGAGCGTGTTTGTGTGAGTGTGTGCGTGAGTGTGTTTGTGAGTGTGTGTGTGTGTGTGTGTGTGTGTGTGTTTGTATGTATGTGTGTGTGAAAACGAAGGACGTAAGAAGTGTCAGTGCAATGCGGCAGTTACGCCTTTGACGAGAGAACCAAAAATACCGGTTGGATTTTTCCCAGCACCGCAATCGCACGGCTATTCTGTAACGACAAAACCAGACTCGCAGCAGTAAGGCGCTCCTCTGGGACACACACACAGTCTTGAGGTAAATCAATCTTCTTTCATGCGGCACAGCATTGAACCTGCCTGCGGTACAACGTAGCGTCGGGTTTCAGGTTATCTTCGAAGAATATTGTTCGGTTGCAGAGTACATCTGCAGTAGATTTAGTCTCATGTCGTCCCAGTAGATGTCCCTAGTGGTATCATTCGCAAAGAATACACCAGTATCTTTCTGATGCAGTACGGCCTTCGCCCCAATTGTGTCTGAAGTACAGAAATGCTTTTCAATAAATATCGGGAGAAACTGTCCGTAACTGAATTCATTTCCGTCGCGCTTTGGGTAGTCATTCAAATTCCGCATGCCAAACGCAAAATTATGTTTCTCCTGACAGGTATAAGAACTGGGCATCGAATGTAACACTTTTGCTAGGATGTGTAGAGGAGCGAACGCGCCATAGTAGTATTTCTGTATGCACACTGTCTTAGCCTTTTATGTCCTCAGTCCCGTACAAACCATTCTGCGTTTAGATTGATGTGATCTTGTGATACATGATTCGTGTGTTCTGACCGAACAAACACAGTTTGTGTAGCGAAACCAAAGGATTTAATCAATAACGGATCCTCCCGAAATATTACAGTGGCTGTTCTAGTAGAACCGGAACTAAATGGGGCAGAGTCCTCTTTGAAGAGCGAATGTTCGTTCAGCTAACGAAAGATTGCGCGTCTGTTTATGGAACTGTGTGTACAGGAGTCCACAACTGGCCTCTATCCTGATTCAGTTGAATCCAGCCTACATTTTACCACTTCAGCCTTTAAGACTCATTGATGTACAAATGTAAACCAGCATACGGGAATAAGGATCTGGTTGGAATATTTTGACCTGGAAAGCATAAAATAACGCAGGATTATTATAACAATACTCTAGTGGGTGAATATTTTGAAGTGAAAACGGCCAAGAATTTTTACTTAAATTTAAAATTAAGTAAGTTGTGAGCTAGAAGATTTAATGGTTAGGTTGGGTTAGGTTAGGTTAGGCAAGCAGTGCGCATGTGACAGGCACAGAATTATGTTAGGAAAATATGAAATGAAGAGACCGTCGAGAGACCGGGGTGATGTGTAAGGGTAATACGGTGTTAGAGTTTATGATGAGGGTGTGAGTGCTATTTATTGTGGCAAAAGATCAAAACCGGCGCTGGGTTCCTTTGGACCTTCGGGTTTCACAAAATGCGAGGAATTCTTTGAGCAGCAGGGCAACTATTCGTTTCATAAGAGAAAATCTGTTCCGTGTTATCTGCACATTCAGGAGCGAGAAACTACGGGAACCATATTACTTTAAATCATTTACCAGAGATTACTCTGCGCCGAAAATAGTTGCTGCTATAATGGCATCTTTGCGTTCGAAAAGCAGAAGGGAAGTAGTACTTTCTTCCTGCTCTTCATGTATCACAATGGGATGCCATCAATAAATAAAGCTGATCAAATACCCGTGATCATGGAGACAAGTACCGTACCCAAACCCGGCTCAAACACCGAGAGTTTAGGGAGGTCACGGATTAAAAGGTGGAAGCACTATAATCTGTGTCCAACAGCAGCGATTTTATTGGCTAATATGATTCATGTAATTATATATGCAAAATGGCGTAGGTGACGTGGCGGATGAGTGTTTGTTTTGAATTGAAAACTTTGAATATGTTATTTACATTAACAGCAGAAATGGTTTAGAGTCTATTATAAGATTTTACAGGTAATGGGGCAATGATACTGGTGAAATGTGGTTTGGGGTCACTATCGTCCACCTTGTTAACGAGCAATTTCATAAGTGCAAGCTGTAAAAGTATCGTGCACCCTTGATAAAAAAATTGCCCACTAAGTCTTACGTTGTTTCTAGTTTATAGGTACGTTAATTGTGGTTCATAAATTCTAGTTAACGAGAAGTGGAACGTAAGAATACTGTACTAACTGCTGTCGTGCTAACCAGAAAAGTGGCGCCTCCATTATCGTAGGTCATTAGTAGTTACGACTGTCGGTCTGGTCCACTCTTGAATTTATCTCATTCTTTTTGTCGATTTACTTATTCTTCTTGTTACGCGACAGTGTTAAATAGTTCAATACAGACGTAGGAGATGGCCACTTCTTATTAAACATGTTCATGTTCGTGGACATGGTATGTCGCATGAACTGTATAAGAGTGCCCCAGCTAAAGAATTTTAGTTATTATAAAAACACATGTTAGAGTAGTGATGGCTCCACGATATAATCGTGTGTTGGTCTGACACTAAATAGCAGTTATATGCATACGTTTTTGTACTTGAAACCAATGAAGTGCAATTTATCAGAATTTTTTTTTGTACCTGTTTACATTTAATTCACTGTATGCTGCAGACACTGTGTCTTTAATGAAAATTAAATGTGTGGGCGAATTTGGATGTGAAATTCTAATAAGTAATGCACATTCTACATTGCTTCCATCCTGTATTATGTACATTTCCGACCAGCTTAGATCATGTTCAGAGAGGCCAGAGTTACCAACATAGGTGAACCAAATGGAAAGAAAAGTTACCTTTATATGTGAGGGTTAGGATTTGGGTTTGTGTGGTTTTATGAAGTAACTTTTATGTAAAGCATTCTGATTGTCGCTGGTACTTCATCCTGTCCTACACAGCGCCCCATTTTGTGATTCTATTTGATATGTGAGGCTCACTCTTCTGATCATCTTGACAGTGCTGAATGATGTTGATAAATATTCCTTCCCTCTCTTCCAGCGAAGTAATATGTAATAAGACCAGCACTTTCCAAGTACTGAAGTTAGACTTATGATTTAGGGTTCCTTCACCACACCCTGTCACTCTGTAGCAAGTAAAAGTAGCCCATGTACTAAATATTTGTGTGGGCCGGGTAGCTCAGTCAGTATAGCGACTGAGCTACGGGCTGGACAGTCCAGGATCGAAGCCCAGTGGGGATGAGATTTTCTGCCTGTCCAGACCAGCCCTGGGGCCCACCCAGCCTCCTGTAAAATGGGTACCAGGTCTTTCCAGGGGTGAAGTGCGGTCAGGGCATGCTGCTGACCACTCACCCCCTTCTAGTGCTGCAGTCATGGAAGAGTAGAGCTATACCTGTACCCACCCTCTGGGCCACACGGGACCTGTAACGGGATCACTTTACCTTTTAATAAATATGTGAGTCATGTGAGACCATATTTATGGGGTAGGCATGTGTTGGAAATTTGAAATCAAACCAATCTGAATTTGCCTCATTCAGTAGCCCTTACTGTTGCAGGCAGTGGCTGTGGCTTCTTCTTTCCCAAAAGAAGTTAATTTAAAGTTCATTGGACATTTATGATCTGGTTGTTGCACTTATGCATACAGCCATTTTTAATTCCAGTGTGGCTGACTGTCATAAGTTGAAAGGTTTAGTTGAACACTTCTTATATATACTTTGTGTATAAACTGTGACACTGCATTTCTCTTGGAACTGAATTAGATACAGTTGTTCATATGCAGAGCATGAAGGCATGTACAGAGAGTTGAGGTATTATTGTTTGTTTCATTCACAGAGTTCAGCCTCCCCTTCCCCACACCCAAGATAAAATTCCCAGTACCCATAGGGTGGAAAAATGGGTGGACCCAAGATATATCTTGAACATGGTGGGGAAAAAACCTCTCCCTGCCAGGGATCGGTCTTCACTCATTCCTTCTCAGTGTCCATTATCCCAGTTTTTTAAAATAAAGTTGTGTTTTCTTTTTCTGTTGATGAAATAATTTATGGATTGTTATTCTTTTGGGCCATTTCAGACAACTAATTGTCAACAATAGGTGCAGGTATCAGTCAATAACACAACAATTTATATTCTAAAGATGTTTAACCTTTTGATGCCTAATGTCAACTATAATGGTCGTACCGCACCGTTGACCTCAAAGTTGCATTTCATATATTTATTAAAAAAAATATAGGTACCGAATATTTTAAACGTGGTCTATACTCTCCTTTTTTTCCCCTTCAAAATGCAGTTTGTTTCATAATTCTAACTTATTTGGTTCCTGTATTATTTACATTTTATATACAGGATGTGCTAAAATTAAAAAAATAATTCCGGCGCCAAAAGGTTAATAAAGGACGATAGTTACTACATATTTTGGTCTATTCCAGCCATCATTAGGTATTCACCCGAAAGTATGGTGGTAGTGCTTTATAGGGTTGATGTGGTTATGTCACGATGGTGAGATTTCATCATCTGTGATATTTGTTACTGTTAAGAGATTTGAGGGGGGGGGGGGGTGGTTGGGTTCGGTGATGTGCGCTAGATTGGGGTGCAAAGCTCGAGTAGGTGTTTACTCGCTGCTGTCCTATCCAGCTGTTGTCTGTCCTTTTTCGATGTCTAATGCTCAAGAGCTTTGTCTATGGCTTATGTGGATTGGAGAAAAAGAAAAGAATAAAACTAGAACTAATTGTCAAGTCCTGTAGCATTTGAGACTTTCTGTCAAGGGTTCAGCAGAACAGCATTTGTTAACATATTCTAAATGGTTTCATAAAATGCAGGCATTTTCCTGTCTAGCTGGGGGTTATTTGCCTTTGAAGAGGGAGTTTGCTGAATTCTATTACTTCAGTATGAGAAAATTATTGCAAACCCTGGTTGTGATGTGATACCAATGAACCTGTTTTGACAAGTTTTGTCATAATTAATTATATCTGAATGTTTGCTTAAGTGGCACAGGTTTTCTGTTATGTCATGTCATGTCATTTACAGATTGGACCATAAGTACAGTCTTGTTATGTCTGGTATTTTGAAACCATAAAATGGGAGAGGTGCAAGTGTGAAGTAATTGTGATGTATATCAAATCAGGGCCAGCAGTTGACTACTATCATGTTGCAGGAGTATCACTGCAAGAAAACACAAGACCTTGCATCTCACATATGCAATATTTGATGTAAGAATGGGGAGTGGGAAAGTAGGACAAGGAGGTCCTTCTGTAACCACCCTGGGCAGAATGTGGAGGCTTAATTTAGTTGTAGTGTCCATATTGGTAACACTGCTGTGGCACAACTTTGTTCCCAACAAAATCTGCTGGTAGCTGGTTTGGTCTCAAGGTCACAGTCTGGGAATCAAACTCCAGACATTGAAGCCTCAGTGAGTCCTACTTACTGGGCTGTCACAAGTCATAAACAGTGACGATGATGATGATGATGATGATGATGATTGCTATTTGTCTGTGGGATTGGAATTGTGGAAGTTGTATTGTTATTAAAATGTTTCAGCAGTTACTGATTTCGACTGTTTTCAAGACATTGTGGCTGGATCATTTGAGGTGCATGGTTGACTTATTTAGCGAGATTATGATTTTGGAATTACTAGACCTGTTTGAACATTTCTCAGCAGTGTTTTGTTTTACCAAAGTAACTGCTAGTTGACCTACAAACATATAAAAAAAAACTTGCAATATTTGGAATATTTTGGTTTATATTTTGCTGAGTATGTGTGTATTTCAGTTCTCAAGATAAAGCTTGTCTACAGAAGTGGCTGCGCACACAATGTCTCATACTGTGAAGACTTGTCATCAGGATGTGAGCTGCTGCTGTCAGTGTTGTCAGGCTCATGACAGTTTGGTCAGTCTGTTTGTCAGTAGGTGCCTGAGTCATTAAATATTTCTTATTTTTTCACACATAATTAAACAAGAGGCTCAGTCCAGTGTTGTGCTGTGATAAAATTTTTCTCTACTTACTGCCATTTCTGTGCCATGTCTGTGTCACTTTTTTTTCCAAAATCAGGTCTCATTGGTAGGGAGGAAGATGTAGCATACTTTAGCCAGAAATTGGCACAAGTAAATTATCTTGTACTGCCTGAACTATTTTATCAGGTTTCAGTACTATTGTTTAGGAAGGAATGTTTTGTGATGCCAATCACAGCTCATCATCTTGGCATTCGTGGAGGCCTATGTGGGAAAACAGGATCTGTTTGAGCATTATTCAAGAAAAATTGTGCTCGTAAATTTGGAATTAGTCTTTTGTTGTTGAAGTACATGTCATAATGATAATCTGCCGTCTTCTTATGTGACAAATACCATGTTCCTGAAACGCAAGCAGTTCACTCTCTGTCCGTTAGAGATAGGGGACGGAAGTTGTTTTGATTTAATGCGTTGTTGTTGTTGTTGTTTTATATATATATATATAGTCTTCTCAGTGACACCTTCTCCTTTTAGGTGATTTTGTACACAAGTTGCTGTCCACAATTACTTATTCAATATGTTCACAACCACCCTCCATGTTTGGATACTGCATTCTCTACCCACAATTTGAGGACGTGCCATGCCATGGTGTTGGGTCCACCTATCCTGCATGTTACATAAAAACATACCAGTGCGTAATGTAATGGGATTTGACATTCCAAAACTTGTCTTGGTACAATACACTGTTTATTGATCTGTCATTGACCTATTTAAGCCAAAGCCCGATTGAGTTTTCATACGTTAGTAAGTTTTGTATTAGGCATTCCTTTTTTTTTTTTTTAAAGAAATGGCCTTTCGTTTAAGAACTGAGGGATATGGTAATGTGTTAACATGAATCCTTTCCACTTCCACACGCACTGTTTCTGTAATATTCTGCACCGAATGTACAGTTGCTGGGCATTGTTTTAGTAATCTATGACAAAGATATTGGTTATGTGTAATCTGTGGTTTGGACGCCCGAAGTGTACGAAGTCAAAGTGAACTTTGGGTTGTTGGTACTGTTATTCTGCTTTTTGTTTGTGTATCCCAGGTAAGGAATTATTGTTGTTTAATATGCCACAGATGATGGCAGTGCTCTTAAAATTCACGCTTTCAGTCTTGATATATTAGATTATGAGTTACCTGTAATGTATTTCAGATTATGCATCTGTTTTCATGCCTGTGTAATTGCATGTTGAAACTGTGTATTGTAAAAGTGTGTGTTTTCAGAAGGCAACAAGAAGTATGGAGAAGTCAGTGAATACCCACAATAGGCTAAGATATTTTTTAACAAATACAATTTTCTTATTACAGGTTATATACAGGTATGTACGTATGATTTTCATTGTAAAATGTGTAACAATAACACGTTTTTCATTGTTTATACAGCGCTTTGACGAAAAGCATGATTTTTATTGTTCTCTCATCCCTTTAAACTGTACCTTGTACAGTACAGTACAGTACAGTACAGGTACTGTATTTTTTCATTGTTCTGTCATCTCTCGAGGATTAAGCTAAAAGTCAGAATCCTTTACTTTCATACATATGAGAGACAGAAAGTGCAATGTAGTGTACAGTACACTTTATTATTACTTTATTTAATGTTGGGAGTGTCTTACTGTGCAACTTCATCAATTAAACTTTACCGTATTTATGTATGTTACACAAAAATCATGTTATATCACGTATATAGCGTTCGGTATTGTCCGTGGCTTCATGTAACCGTGGTAGGTCGTAGACTACCCACGGATACAGGAGTGTGCCTGTATATAACATAATGTAATAATAAAGCATTTATGACTGCCACTCTATAAATCATCATTGTATATAAATAGGTAAATATAATGTTAAAAGCTGTTTTTAAATACTGGATGTAGGTGTTACAATTATTCTGCTTAACGCCTGTATCCAAACATCTGTGATGATGGCATGTTTTGTGTTTAGACTGGATCGGAAAATATCAAAATTAATTTTTAATCTTTAGTTGGATTGCAGTACAAATACTTATGTAGATTTTCTGATCCATTTTAAAAAGAAGGGAATGTGGCAGCACCACAGGTCTTCAGATACAGAGCATTACTCTTATTTCTTTTCCTAAGTATGACTTCTTAAGACCATTTAAAAAAAAACAGTTTTTGACATTATGTCTATCAATTTATATAGGGACAATTATATATAGTGTCTGATTGTATTATTGTATGTGTACAGATTGCCAGTCATCTGCTACAAGTTGTTATTTATGCTGTACATATAGATCAGACTTGTAGATCTCTGAAGATGTCCAAAGCATCATATAATAACCTAAGCATTGTGCAACTAGTTGGTAGTGAAATTCGTGTGTATTGCAGTATTAAGAATGCGGGAATTCTCTGTTGACAGTCCAGAAAGCACTTGTTTTAGCAACAGACCACAATTCAAGAAGAGACGGTTGTTCAAGCAAAGTGGTCCAGTATTTCACATTTTTAGGTATTTTCATTGGAATGATTTTGTAATTATGAACTGTTACTGTTTGTTGACAGTCCTGGAGAGGCCATTGAAGATACTAAAAGTTCTGTGTGAAATGGATGTCATACAAATCAGGAATGTCTAGGAGCATCACAGACGGCCCACACATGCACTGTGTCTGCAGCAGGCAGTCTTAACCTTCCCCATCTTGTGTGCCCAGCCATTCTGGTCTCTTAATTTCCCTGTTCTCACACCCTTCGCTGGTAATTCCAGTTTATGGTCCTGAAGGTTCCTTTTTAAATCAAGAAGCTGTAAGTATGGTATTAGAATCGTATTTATTTAAGTGAGTTTATTGTCCATTTTATGTTGACAGCATTACATTAGAATTGCAAAGTAGATAAAACAGGTAAAGGAAAATTGCTCTACAGCCATATAACATACTCAGAATATGAAATATTCACATCATATTAAACAAACAATAGAATAAAAAAGGGGGAAATATTAACAGCAGAATTATGTTGCTCATGACAAACAGTAATCATGAACACTTTGGACATAATACCAGATACTTAATTATGCAGTTTTTCTGTGTATTTGCTTAGCTGAGAATGTAGCCATCCTACTAATTCTAGGTTCTTGCAGCAGTTGTCTTGTCATGCGGAGTATCTAAGTGGTCTAGTGTCATGAAGTTACTGAAGTAATAGCAGGGGTCAAGGGGAGTTGGTTGGGCTGTGCCCGGGACGGCATGTTACCGGGGGGTGATACTGCCGGCCTGAAGTGGGCTCTTGGCTATTCTCCAGGGGTGGAAGATGCGAATAAACATAGCCTCTCTCCACCCAAGACCGTCTCTGCGTGGTGAAGAGCCACATCCTACGAGAGGTGACCTTGTTTGCACAGAACACAAGGGATCTAAAGCAGTAAACCTTGAAAAAAACAAACCCCAATCCTACGGTGTGAGCGCCGTGCCTATGGGATGAATGGTAGTGGGTTAGTCTGCCAAGAACAGCGCACTCTGGGATACCAGGCAACCTCCCAGATGTACATAGCCTTACCAAGTATGGGGGCTCTGCTTGGTGGACCTGATATTTCCCCCTTACTCGTGGGATCAGCATTGAGAGCAAATCAGAACCCATGGAGCGCTTCTTAACAGGGGACTCCAATAAGGATTCCAAGGAGGGCTCCAGTCAAGGGGAACTTTTGTACTTGGAGGCTGCACAAGGGGCAACCAAACAGAATCCATGCTTGCTTGGGGTCAGTGAGACTCCTACTACCTGGGAGGATTCTGACAACAGCCAACCTCTGCAGGGGCCCGGAACATCTGGGACCCAGATAGAGACCAAGAAGATTGCAAAATATGGACCCAGTACAACTGGGCCTAATTCTACCGAAAGTAAGGGGCCTTCACAGGGTCCAGGTAAACGTCGGAGGCTGTACAGGGGCACTTCTGAGGGCGGGCAAGTGAAGAAGCTCAAGTCAACTGGGCAACCGAGCTATGCCATAGCTGCTCGGGAGGGCATCCAGATGGCTGTTGTGTGCGATGGTTATCCGGAGGTCAAGGTCTCCAAGGAAAACTTTGTAGATATCTGGCAAGCGGTTGGTGGGCTTGTGGATGGGCTCCCTGAAGAGAGGTTCACCCCCCAGGCTCATTGATACTTACTGGACAAGAGGGGCTGCCATTATGATATGTCAGGACAAAGAGACCAGGGATTGGCTAGCTAGCGAAGTACCAACCCTGACAGCTTGGGAGGGCTGTAGGCTCAAGGTGGTGGGTCTAGATGCTCTTTCTGCCTACAAAAGAGTGGTGGCCTGGTTTCCGGGCCCTGTGGAGGATACAGGGTGCTATTTTCAGCGCCTTCGTAGGCTGAACCAGGGACTGGACACCAGCCATTGGAGGGTCTATGAGCGCAAGGAGGAACCCAATGGGGTCCGCCATGTGCTCCGTGTAGACACAACAGTGCTGGAAAGGATGGGATGGAGACCATTCAGCGGCATGGGACAGGCGATCTCCTCCCTTCTGGGTGTTAAACCAGAAGGGAAGAAGTAGGAAGTGGTGAAGAAGGAGGGGAGGAAAAGGTGGAGGAGGCTGAATGTGATACGGTGAGTACCATTTCATTTATTCAAGCCAACCTGCAGCATAGTATTGCTACTTTTAGAGTTCTCACTAGAGCAGTAAGTATTAAAGGAATAGACATGGCACTAATACAGGAACCGTGGTATTGCGAGCACTGTATCAGGGGCCTGAATATTCCAGGATATACCTTCTTCTCTGTGGGTGGAATAGATAGACGTAGAGCTTGTATCCTTGCAAGAAACATGACTAAGTGAATGCTACCAGGATTCTCTTGTAGGGACCTGGTAGCAATTCTAATAAATTGTAATGAAGATGGGGCAGAAAGATGGCTGGTCGTCTGTTCTACCTATCTGCCTTATTCCGAGGATCCTCTCCTGCCAAAGGAATTTGAGGAACTCGTGCATTATTTTGAGAGTGAAAACCTCTATCTAGTAATAGGGTTCAAATCCAATGCACATCGTATGGTATGGGGCAGCACCTATTGAAATGATAGAGGAGAGGCCCTGATGGAATTTCTAAATTCTTCAAATCTGGAGATTGTAAATTGGCAGTGATCCCACCTTTTGTAGTGGTGGTAGACTAGAGGTGATTGATATTACCCTAGGGTACTTTGGGCTTCTAGGAAGCATTACAAGTTTGGAGATTTCATCAGAGCCCTCCCTGTCAGATCACAGGCATATTCTGTTTACAGGGCTTCGTACTGGTACACCTGACCAGGAGCCCTAGGGGCACCAATTGGGCCTTCTTTTTAGAGGGCTTTAGGAGCAGACTGGAGAGGGGACCTGAGATGAACATGGAAAGATGAAGCCAGATTGGGGCTTGCACTTTGGGTTCAGCAGGCCCTAATCTCAGCCTAAGAGGATAACTGTCCTCTTAGACCTGTTAAAACAGGCAGTTAATCTCAGAGCTGGAGTCCCTCAGAAAAGGAGTGTTTTACTGGCCTTCTTAACGGACATAACATCCTGAGTAAACATTTATATGTAATGGGGTTGAGTAACCACACCGCCATTAGGAAGTGTGGTATGGAGGGGGAAACATCAGTCCACATTTTGTGTTGTGAGTGTGAGACTTTGGTTTCACTCGGACATGCACATCTGGGTTCCTTCTTTTTGGACCCTGAGGATATTATGAACCTAAGTATAGGGGCCATCTGGAACTCCAGTAAAGGAACAGGGCTCCTTCACATAGTGTCAGATCGTGGGGCACAAAGGGCCTGTTTTAAGGCCTAGGAGCATCGGGTCCACATGGGCTTGAACCCAAATACTTTTCTATTCTAAAGTAATAGCAAGCCCACCATTATTACTTTGTTTGAAGATGATTTAGGTCTGTTTGTGTACATGATTGATTGCACTGTATGTTCATTTAGTACACCGAAGTGGCAGTTATGCAGTCTGTCAGTTTACTCAGATCACAGTAACCACATCACTAATCACTTTCGTGCTGATGCCGGCACTTGTGTCTCGAGCGACGTGCAGGTACATTCGCACTGTGCAGACGTTGAAAACTTCCTAGTTAGTTCAGTTTGGCTTTGCAGCAGGTGATCCATCTGTAATTTACCTCCTCAATTTTCCTACATTGATTTCCCAGTTGGCTGTCTGCTTATTTTGCCATTTCATAATAGGCCCAGAAGAATACAATTTTGAATAACTTCTCATTGTTGACTACCAGTGACTTGACACTGAATCCCCTGCATTAACTTGTTTAAGCATCTCTATTGGCTGGTTTTGGTGTACAAGCTTGACTGACATATCTGCCCACATGAGATGTAGGGAGTCCAAAACTGTCAAAGGCTGGAATTTTGACTGCTCCAGAAAGTTCTAACCACCATTAATTTTGACATAGAGAAGTGGTGAACATGATAGCTTACTGTATACAACCTAAACCGCCTAGCTGTTTCATCTGTCTCCTCATTTCTCGTCTTCTCTGTTGCCCCTCTAATCTGCTATTCATATGCGTTTCATTGCCCTTTCCACAGTAAATTCAATTACTAATTCTAAATACATTATATCCCTGTCTGTGAAATATAAATTTTGACAGCAAATAAGATCAGTTGACCCTCATGTGACAGTTATAAGTGCATGAACTCAGTTTTGGCTTTCTGAATCCTAATGTGTTTCATTTTGGTGGTGTTATACTGTTCACAGCTGACAGTGCATAAGTTTGTGGGAATATGTGTATAATTGTTTGGGCATAATGTATTTTGGCTGCAAGCATGCTTTTTGTTTCTTTTACCCCCTCTGTGGCTCCTGGCCTCTGATGTAAGTTGCAGGCTCTACACCAGGGTCACAGATTTGTGACCAAGGAGTGAGCAATTCCTGTCAACTGTACACAGCTGTACTGAAGGTATGTGACACACATCATTGCCATTGGGCTGTCCTGTTTGATTTGATATGCTGCTGTATCTCATATGTAAGGTTTAATGAACTCTGTAGTTTGGATCAAGAAGCAGAAACACCGAACACAGCAGTCTGACAGTGCAGTACAACTGTGCTGATGCAGTGACTCCACTCATGAACTTGCTGTTACCACATTCTCATGCTCATATACTTTGTGCCAAAACTGCTTAAAGTAACCCCACTGGGGAGGTGACGGTGATTTGTGCCCATTTACACTTTTTTCCTGTGACTACTGCATAGTGCTTGATAAAATTTCATGGGGGGGGGGGCCTACACTAAAAGTTGTAGGGTCAGTTTAATTGTGGTATATACCACCCCATCACAAAGAGGTTTAGCAAGCTAGATAGCTGGGGTTTGATTGCTGGCAGGCCAAAGTTTCTCCCTGTGCCATATCTGGACTGGCCCCAAAGCCCATGTTGAAGTGTCTCAGAACATGAAACTGGCCATGTGTCTGCTCTCTTGTCACAGTATATAGTACCACGAGTTTGTAATCACAGTAGAACAGCATACTTAATCCAAGTTCCTCTGTGCTCTTGTGACCATACCACCCATTCTTGCATGATCTTGTGGTTTTATCATGCCTGTGTGCTTGTCCCCTCTTCTGTGCTGTGAAGCAAATGACAGCTTCCAGGACATACAGAAGGGTCCTGGTTAGTTGACTCCCTCCATTTTGAAAGTTTTCCAGTGTGGCAGTGGTCTCTTGCTGTAATGTCCAGGCCAGATATTAGTTGTTCACAGTGCATCATTTCTTTGTGCGTGGCTTGCCATGTTTGTCTCTGTTCCCTTGTAGGACATGTAAGCAGAAGTTCAGTCCAGTTCTTCATGATAGCATATTGTGCTACCAATGTTACCTTTTGTGGCCAGTCAACTTTGCCCCTTCCACTTAAACCCAAGGATGGTTGTGTGTGCACGATTGTTGGAAATTCCACCATGGTGGCAGCAGTCGAAACTGCAGGAAACAAAGATACTGTCAGGCGGCTGTTAGTTCTGTAGTGTAAATAATAACAGTTGTCATAGCAGTTAGTGATTAACTGTCTTAAGGACAGTCTGTATAAAAGTACATGTATATTTATGCATAACCATTTACAGGCACCAGTTTGCAAGTGTAATAACTGAAACACAACTATATTTATTGTATAACAGTATGTAAAATACATCTTGTGTGCATTTGGCAGTATACAAGTAACATAAAATAACATTCTCAATTTTTGCACTGGGTTTTATCACTATAAAAATATAGAAGCTACTCAAACATGTTTAGGTAAGAATGTGTACATATAACAGTGTCAAAAGTCAAGGTAAAATGTACATTCCAGAGCCAGTTACAATATCTTTGTATTAAATACATAATGTAAGATAGAAAGTATACAGAATTAATAAAAATTGTATCCAACTGTCCTCTTTCCAAATAAGTGGAAAAACTGAAAAGTTCGTTTCATGGTAGATATTAGAAACAGCTTGGAAGTATTTTGGGATGTAAAGCCAGTTAATATACATAAGTAACATGAGACTTAATCTCTGTACAGTGTAACTGCATATACATCGATATCGATCGAACATCCTGTACTGGCCTGTAATATAGACACAGTATCCTACAATCATTACAGTGTCTATGTTCAGTGTATGTATCTCTCAACTCTGTGTCATACTAACTTCATAGGAGGATTAAAATTTTCAGTATTCTTAACTTCAGTTAATACTTACGGTGGTAAAGTTGTGTGCAGAATTTTTCGAAACAGTTCGTACGTGACACATGATATGAGGATGTTGTTAGGTCCATCGTATTTTGCGCAGGGTCATATTGGTGTTGGAGTTTCAGCGTGTCTACTGTGTAGGCAGATTGAGGATTGTTGGCCTTGATGTATCTGCAGTGCTTGCAGTATCTTAATTGAAGTTCTGTACCTATTTGTCCTACGTACAGCTAGTTACATTTCATGCACCTCGTGCTATAAATCCTACCTGTTAAATGTATGTCTTGTTTTTTGTTGTGTCCATAATAAATATATTTGTTTGAGGTATGAAAAATGTGATCTGGGATGTTATGTTTGTAAAAAGATTGATACCTTATCTACTGTTATATTGACTGGCTTTATATTCCAAAATACTTGTAACTGTTTTTAATGTAACTGATTCTAGAATGTATATTTTACCTTTACCTTGGGTATTGTTATATGCTCTTTACTAATTTTTAGTCAAAGCCTGAAGATGGCTTCTAGAAGCTGAAACATGTAGCTGTGTTCTGTTAAATGTTCATGTAATATAGTTGTGTTAGACTGCATTGTACTACTATTAATTATTAGTTCTTAACTGAATATGACCTTTGTATGTACTCTCTAATTGTGGCTATGTGTATAAGCCAAAACGTGCAACAGTACATCCTGGCTAGAGTATTCAGGCAGTAGGGTGATTGGCTGCCTTCCCACTTCAGTGATGTCAAGGTCACATAAGAGACCTGCATTTTCTTCGTTAATACAGCTGTGCTCATGCAGATATTGTGCGAACTGTACTGAACTGTTCAGACTGGAAAAGGAAGAGCCGATAAAGCGATGAGAGGTACAAACTTCCAGATGCTTCGGCAAACAGACATTTCACTGTACATGTTGTAAGAAGGGATTTTTCTAGCAGGAGGAGGAAAGTCAGTCTTTGTTGTATGTCAGAGGTGTGTAATGTTATTGAAGAAATACAGCAAGAGAGACAGAACACACACACACCAGTCAGTGCATATCCGTATACACTCGTATGTAGTTACTGCCCGAGTTACTTGTGCAGTGAAGTGCTATGTGACTAGACAAGAACTGACATTTATGTGATATGATGTGTACCAAAAACCTGCTCCTGTATTGGGAGCAAATCAGTGATGCTGCTCCCAGTGTGTGTGCGAGGGAGAGAGAGAGAGAGAGAGAACTACGAGTATTAGCATGACTTGATTTCTCCAAGACTGTATGACCCAGATATTGTTTGAGAAAGCATCTCCAGTTCTCACCAAGCCTATTTCATAACATTCTAGCTGTAAATTTCAGTGAGGTCACACACAAATAAGGAACAGGTGGAGGGACAGTTACACATGTTGGAATAAATCTTATCTATGTAACCAGCTACATATTTCAGCCCAAAATGGACATCATCAGGCTTTATTTAAAAATATAAAATAAAGCAAAATTGGTTGTCATTACTTAGAATTATGTCAGTATGAGGTCTCACCGTCACTTTTCATTGACAGTTGTTAATTGCATTCAAAACTTATGTTGAATGTATGTGAAATAGTATATTATTATTATTATTATTATTATTGTTGTTAATAATTCATTTCTCATAGATTACAGTGCCAGCTCAACAGGACAGTGGCCAGTTACAGCACTAGCACAAAATAATTACAACAGAAATTAACATAAATACACACGAACAACGCAACAATTAACAAAAATTTGACTTACAGCTTAAATTTAAACACAGGTTAGCCGAATAATTAAAACCATAACTCGAAATGTGGTGCTAGCACATAATTTGTTTCAGAAACCTAAGTTGCTGCATACTGAATTTTCAGCTGCTGCACACCTAGCAGAAAGGCAGTTTTTGCATGTGTCAGTAGACTGGGTGAAGTTAATAATAATAATCTTTCAAGTATTTGAGTCTTTTTAAAACTCCATGTGAGACGTACGCTTGTAATATTAAGGTGAAACCAATGAAATTGTTCTAATTTGCTGTCTGTAATTAAGTAGCTTCCTTATGGTGTATTCCTGTTTTCCACTCGTGACCTGATGGCTTTGTAGGAGAGGGTTTTGATTTTTATTGATACAGGTTTAAAGTATATTATTGATACAGGTCTACTGAAGTATACTATTGTCTTTACTGTTGAAACGCTAAAGACACTGAATGATCTGTTTTACTTCCTATTGTATTTTGATATGAACCTGATGATGGCCCTCTTGTGGTTTGTTGTTAGCAGGATATCTGGGAGTGTTTGAGGAAGATCTGGGGGTGGTGTGATAAAGGAAGGCTCCTTCTTGGCATTGCAGCTGTATTCTGTTTTGAGTGCAGGTTCAGCCACCAAGTCTGAGTGTAGAAGAGAGATTATTAAAGACATCATGTTTTTAACTAGTACAAGAATTAGATATAGTCTTACCCAATTTTTTGCCAGTATTTCATTGTCCAGACTGTGATTCAGTTATGTAATTCCACTACTTAGTTTTTAGTTTCCACACCTTCTGTAACTAAATTAACTGCCAGATTTATGCTGGCCATACTTCTAGGCCAGATTCTCATGAAAGCGAAATGTTTCAATCCAACCTGTTACAACCAGGGTATCCACACTATTCAATAAAAAGTGGCCATTTTGTATGTCACTACAGAAAACTGGTGGCCCACATTCTTCAGCAATCCAGACCAAGTGACATACTATCCTTCATGTTATCTTAAGGCTGGACATCTGGAAAAGCTGTGAACTACAACCATGCAATAAACAGAGCTGGCATCAAAATGCAATGAGTTCAGATGGTTGTAGCAGAAATTTTTCCACAAGTGCCTGTCCCATAATGTAACATGTAAACATATGAATTAAAGAAGAAAAGAATTATGGAAGCAGTACATTAGGCAATAAATATAGTTGTGTTTGACCATCGTTGCTTTAATTAGCCCTTTGTGCTGCGTTTTATATATATATATAGAGAGTACAGTGCCAAACATTGTATAAATATATCGGCTCCTATGCAGCCATATAAAGCCCAGTCATTTGTTCTTCACCATGGGATTTTACTCTGCACCAAAGGGCTAAGCATTCAAAAGCAATAGAATGACCACTGTTAAAACGTTACATCAGTGTAAGTTGCGTGCAGCATCCTGTTCCACTTCATGCACAATTTGATGCTGCGTTAACAATCCTGATACAGAGGATCCTTTGAAATGTAGGGAGCCCCTTACCCAATGACTGAGCATCACACCCCAAAAGATATGAATATATCATGTTAGTTTTCAGCAGTATAAACCAAGTTACATTGCCAGACATAGTATTAAAAAATCCACTGAGTGCAGTAAGGATTTCCTCTGTGTTTGTATGAGTAGTGTCGCTGGTGCATTTATATCCTGCCTGAATTAATTTTTATAGCTCCATTGAGCTTTGTACCTTAGAACATTTTAATCTCTTGTTCCTACCTTTATTTCACTTCATTACATTTCTTCTTCCGTTGCCATCTCTTCTGGCATTAATCTGGTCTAACCCTCACATTGTACGGTACTTGTTTCATTACTTCCATGTATCGTTCACCTTTGTGGATCACTTTCCTTGGATTTCTGTGCTCCGTTTTATCTATGTGTATTCATTCAGACTTTTCACCCCTTTTTGTATTGCTCCAAGTAACAATATTGTCACATGTTTAATTTCCGAGTCTCGTGTCCCCATTTATATCCAACCTGTCCAGTCTTCGTTCAGCCATTCACCCGTTTCCTGCCATACACTTACCATTTCACTTGGATTTTATCACTCCAACCCCCCCAGACCAACCCCATGTAACAGCTCACATTAGGGACTAATTGTCTTAATGTCATGGTTTTGAACATGTATGATGAAAAATGTACAGAATAAATGTTTTAAACAGCAATTTGTGTTTTGATATAGTGTACTGTCATAGGCTGGAGTGGAGCTATCTCATTGTGAAGTCTCTAGCTTAATGGTATGTGACAAAGGTTTGACATTTGGCATGTTACAAATTGTGGATTCTGGTAGCCAATTTTTTGTACTAAAATGTGGTGCCATCTGTTGGGATTCCTTAAAAGTATACATGGGAAAAGTGAATGCCTGCGCCATCTATTGACAGTTTTCGGAACTTCGGGTTTCAACTGAAATTTTTTTGTCCATCTTCAGGAAATGTTTGAGACGTTTCGACTAAATTTTTTGCTTCCTTCGTCAGGGAAAAATTAAAATCTCTATTAAAAGTTTCAGTATTTGAAAAAATTTTGCCGATGCATTCGAAAAATTCCCTGAAGATGGGATCGAAAATGTTAGTCGAAAGCCTTAGTTCCGAAAATTACCAATAGATGGCGTTGCCATTCAATTTTCCCAGTCATAGTTCTAAGGAGTCTCTTCAGATGGCACCACAATTAGAAAATTTGTGGAGCTTGTACAAAATTATTTTCAGGGTTACTACTAACATATGCTGTAGGTGTCCATCTTGGCCCCAACAATTTTTCACTAGGACAATTTTCATACAAGGTAAATGGAAATGGTGGGCATGATATTAGATAGCAGTTGGATGAGTTATTACAGAAGATGGAAAATGTATCAAGATGAAAATTGTGTACAAATGAATACATGTCACAAGAGGAAGAGTTGCAGAGGTTGGATAAAAAAAAACCAACTGGATTTGAGGTAGTGAAGGAAGAGGTAATAAAAAGTTGGAATGTAAAAAAGCTGGAGGACCATCGCAGGAAGAGATAGAGTGTAATTAAATACCAAATCACTGTACAAAGGGCAGGAATTTTTTGCAAAATGAGAAAAAACAACACAAGCTTGTACATTTTTTATTTCTTTAATGCACATAGTAAATATATCCTGACTGGATAAAATTCCTAATTTCATTCCAAGCCTGATAAGACATGTGGACTGGCTGTTCTCTGGATTCAAGGTTTGCAGTAAATTTCAGAATATTTCACTTCCCTCACAACAGCTACTTAGTGTGCTGGCTGCCTCAGTTGTTTATAGTCACCTTAGAAAGAGTAAGGGAGGACCATTTGGGATCTGAACTTGTAAAACGTACTGATCAGTGTGCTGTAACAAGGGTCCTTTCATGGGCAGAAGTGAGCAGAGACTGGTATTATACACACAATACTCCATTCTTACTGACCTACCTTTTTGTATGAGATTTTCATGGCACACTGAGCACTCCTCAGGGATGCCACATTATGATGTATGTAAATAAACAGTGATTCTCTCCAAAATCCATCTTGTGTTCATTCTCTGCTTTGCTTATTTATGCTTCGTTTATAACAGAAGTCATTAATCAAATTTCTTCTTCAGCAGATTAGTGTCTACTTCCATAACAGTGTATATTTTACAGACACTTTCAGGCATTTAAATGAGCTGAACATTTGTTACCGAGCATTAACAGCATGCAGTAGTGTTGAAGGAACAGGGCACATTGTTAACCTGGAAGAGGACTTCTGCACAAACTGGTTCCTGACTGTGCAGTGTCTCAAAATGTGCTGTTTTCCTGGCAATGTGCACATATCATCTCCAGCAAAGACAAGCATTCTACCTTTCATTCCCATCTTCTATGCAAAACAAAAATCTGCTCTTAATTTTTATCTTAATTGTTTACAAATACCTCAACTTCATACAAAACAAACTAGGGAACCGGCACAGCAAAGTGTGTGTTTTGAGAAGGCTACTTATTGGGTGAAATATCCACAGTTCAATTCTAAGTACTGGCAAGAGAATGATGTCTTTTTCAAGTGTCCGAACCAGCTCTGGGGCTGAAGTGGACTGGATGTCACACTGACAGGTCACCTCCACCTAATGCCGAGGTTAAGAATGAGTGAAACTATCTGTGCTTTCATTAACTTCATCTTGCAGTACAGTCAGTCATAAGGAGCCAGCCCAGTATCTTAAGTGTCATGATGACCCACCATGTTTAGTACTGCAGTGTTCTAGTAGTTTGATTTTCTTCTTTGTGAATGATTTCTCCTTTACCTCACTGCGTTATCTGGTGCTCACAGAATCTCTGTGGGTACCACACAACACATGATAAAATCACACACAAACAAAACAGGATGGTTAGATAACCAAAGAATCGGCACTCAACATAAAAGATCACAAACCAAGCAAGATGTGAGTTCCAGATGATTTTGCTTGGAACAGTGGTTAATCTTACTGGTATATGAATAATATGGCTGTTCAGAAGGTACTGCAATGAGAGTGCCTTCATATATATTGGTTGAGAGTGAAAAGGTTTCATACAGCCCAGTTTTTAAGTTCACTCTGGAAGTGTGGCTCTGTTGCAGGAGGTGCAGCTAAAATTCACTTGTATGGGTAGTCTTGGTTATAATACTGTAGTATTCCAACCACTAAGGTACACGTCATGTTATGCCCTTAACTCCTTAGCTTAAGAAAAATTGACGTTACTATACATTTCCATTGTTTTCATCAGAAGTAAACTACTCAGGATCAACACAATCTCCATGCACCAAAAATTGTACCTGAAGCACCTCCATGCAATTTAGCTTTGGCCAATGGTCGTGCTGCTGGTTAATGTAACACTGCTCCTGTGCTTAATTAAGCTCTGCAAAATGAAAACAGATTTTCAATTCTGCACTACATAGAGGTGAGGCTCATGCCCTACTGCCAGGGAAAGACCCCAAGAATGCACTGAACAGCAGGCCGAGTGGGCACCACAGCAATTACGACAAAGATTCTGCCATTTAAATTTTTTCCCCACTACTGATGTTTGTAATAACTGCTTGAATATTCAATGCAATTCATTAAAATGGAAAAGTCAAGAAAATCCCAATTCTGAATTTCTGAGCTGTTTCATGTAACTTGCAACTGATATGATTCACACCTTTGACAAAGGGCTCCTCACAGCTGATTACAAACGGGAACAACAGAAATGACTTCATACTCAAAAGTGTTGATTCGAAACCCTTCAGCTGGATTGCATTAGCTGGGGTGGTGGGTCCCCTCTTCCGCGCAAAGTTGATGAGCACCCTACTCAGTCGAAACTATACAGTCCAGGGCACAACGAACAGCAACTTCTTCTCTGATGTATCTCAGTCACTGTGAAGAAAGGGTGGCAATAAATTAAAATACACACACACCATTATAATTCAATAATTCAGTCCTGAAGGAGAAGGCTGCCAACCCCTCCAAATGTCAATCATTATTACCACTTGACAAAGTGCCATTAGTCAAAAGCCTCAATTAGTGTGTGTTGTCAAAAAAATTCACACATTTTTATCATCATCATCATGTAGCTAACGTGAAGGTGGGCCACTTGTTAACCCATTCTGGTCTCACATGTCTAGAAGCCTCTTCAGTAGTCTCCCCATGGCTTCCTCTGCCTTTTGGTTTGCTGTTTTATTGTATTATCCTCGGTAATCTGTTGGGAGACATTCTATTTGCATGTTGTATCCAATTTCTTCTGTAGTCCTATATTTTGTCCAAAACTGGGGTTCTATTTAGTTCCGTTGCAATTTCTGTATTTGTTTCATAACATGTCCAAGTCGCTGCCTTGCTTGTGGGAACAGTATACTGCAAGAAGGCGAGGATGACTGCAGTGCAGCAGAAGCTGTAATGTTAAACACCACTACCCCTTATACACCCACATTTTATATCACATTCAAATCTATAGTGCATTTGAATAATGTATGTTACACAGTGTAATTGGTACAAATTTCCCTTTATCCTGCCAGAAAATGGACCAGTTCCATTATCATCTACCCTATAGCTCTGTCACTAATCTTACTGAGCTATTCCAGCTGCTTTTCTTAAATGGTACCCAACAACTCAGCAAATCTCTTCTTGTAACCAAGCAGCTGCTTAGCAATTTGACAAAATTTCCCACTTTTTAACGAACATTAAGGTTCTGTACAAACAAGGAATAAGTTTTAGTAAGTCAAAATGCAACTAGTATTGTCTTTTTATTTCACTTAAGTTGACATGTTTCGGCCCTCATTTCTGGGCCATCATCAGGTCACAAACCTAAATTGAGGACTATAAAGTTACAGCTTCCTCAATTTACGTTTGTGACCTGATGATGGCTCAGAAATGAGGGCCGAAACATGTTGTCAACTTGAGTGAAATAAAAAGACAAGCAATACTAGTTGAGTTTTGACTTACTAAAACTTATTCCTTATTTGTACAAAACCAAACACAATGGGGATGGAGACTCACCTAAAAAACATTAAGGTTCCTTTCATGCTCACAAAAACCTGCAGCTGGTCTCCCTGGGCAAGACTAATGCTATCAGCAACATCCCACCTCATCCACAGTGCACGTTAATATTATCCTCCCATCTATGTCATGGTCTGCAAACTGGTCTCTTCCATTCAGTTTCAATGATTCAAGTATCTGAAACATTTTTTAACCTTCCAGTGCTGGTTATGTACCTCTCCCAGATCATCCTCGTTTACTGTGTAGTTCCGCCATTATTCAGTGAAAAGTACATATAATGAAATTTAGTGCATTATCAAGTAAGTCCAAACATCAACAAGTTAGCTACTGCTTGCACATGATCCCATACTTCTGACATGTTCATGCCCTCTTATTTAGTCACCTTTACACACGTACGATACACAGAAACAGAACACTGGGCACACAAGGTGTATAATTTTCCTCTACAATTTTTTAACTTCCCTGCTATGACAAAACCTTACAGAGTTTAAGGTTAAGGTGCAGGCAGGTCATGATATAAACTGCTGATTATTTTTTCTAATTTCATCTAAAATCAGAATGTGACAACATAGTAAAATCCACTCAACAGCCTCGAGCTCTCACAATGGAACACACACACACGGTGAAGCTAATCTGATTCACTTTTGCAGCTTTTTACTGTGAACTCACCAACAATGAACAATGTTCACTTTCTAAACATACTTATAATAGCACCTAATTGATACGCACCTCTACAATAGGGCCTGTTCACAGAAGAGTGTGGTAACAGGGCCATGTGGGAAAACTTCCTGGGCAGTACAGCCTCAGTCTACAGTTGATGCCCCTCCTCTAGATGGAACACAGACTGAAGGGGAACAATTTGCATTGTCCAGCCTTGCCCATTACATGGCAACACGCATCATGAACTGGATCAGGGACTTCTTCACCCAAGTCTCTCCAACACTGTGCACAAAGAGTATAAATTTATCAATTACTATCCACTGTGCAACACAACTCACAAAAATTAAACTAATGTTTAAATTGTATTCCACAATCAGCAAGGTTAACATCCAGGTGTGAATTCCCAAACTCACCCACACTAAGTGAGAAATTGCAGTGCAATGATGGGACCAGTTGGGGAACTTCCTGGATGCATTTGCTGGATCCATGTCATATGGAACAGCACCTTCTGCAATGATGCCACTCCAGCACTACTGAGGGGCAAACTTACACAAGAAAAGTCCTGCATGTTCAATGGACCTTCCTGTATGGCGGCAAACCCAGTAACACCTGCTCCGGCATTCCACAGTTAACAACCACCTTCATAAAATGATGAATGTACTTATATCTCTAAACTATGCTGTCACACTGGTTTGTTTCAACAGTTTGTTGGAATAACCCAGAATGCAGAAATTCTGTACAGAAAAAGGGGTGCTGAAAGGGTCAATTCTTGGGCCTATACTGTTTTTATTGCATGCATAGGACCTTCAGTTAAACATTCAAGAGGAAGAGACAGTTCTGTCTGCACTGATAAAAATAAGCTGGTTATTAAAAAAATGCCACCACACTTCAAACTGAGGTTATAGTTATGCTGCAATTGAGGGTTCACACATGGCCTTACGCCTTATGAAAACTGCAGAAAACACAATGGCAATATGTTTGCAAACCAACTAAAAACTGAGGAAAGTAAGTTACATTATAAGATATTTAAAGAAAGTAATAAGTCTGTATGTCAAAAGGAGTATCTACTTAGCAAATTTCCACGCTCATCTGAGGCATGGCTTAATTTTTGAGGGTAGGCTACTGACAGTAAAGGTATCTTTAAACTTAAAAAGAGGGTAATGTGAACTATCAGTGCTGGAATTCTTGAAGACAGATATTCATGGATCTGAATACGCCCGCAGTATATAGCTTACACATGAGTGATCAAGTGTGCTACACTAAAAGAAACAAAATCTGGAGCCGAATGCAGAAGTTCACAACTACAATATGTGAAAATGTGGATCATCATGTTCAGTTCTGCAATGCAGATCTTGAAAGAAAAAATGTGTGGTGAATATGAGGATGAAATTATTTGACAAGATATTTGGCTACATGAAAGAATGGGACAAGTAGATCTTTTAAAAGGGAGTGGAGATCCTGTCTGATGCAACCTGCAGATATGCTTTACAATCCTGGACCTTAACAGCCGCTGCCCAACACGTGTGTCACTGTGGTCTTGGCGCCGTACCATTTCTTGAGACAGACGAAGGTTAGATTGGGTTTTAGGCTATTCCTATAATTACAATTCATTTCTTACCTCCTTCATTTATCACGACAGACAAAGGCTAGGTTAGGTTTTAGGCTATTTGTGTAATTAAAATTCATTATTCACTTCCTTTTCGTTTCTTCATGGTTTCATTCTTATACATGTATTCCATTCACCTTTATCTCCGCGTTTTTTATGTACTACCCACAGTGCAACACACTTCCTGTACCGATGTAACAGCCATTCTTCACACCGTAATCAATGTATCTAGTAGCGTGTGTCTGGTTCCAATGAAGCAATGGTGCAAAACATGTCAAGTGGTTAACGAGTACCAGAAATGCTGTTCGTGCCGAGATCTTCACACGTACATCCGTTGCTGTGGGAAGACAGTGGTTCGAACAGTAATTTCCTCGCACATCTGTTCCGCGATCAGGCCATCATTATGCAGTTCCTAATGGACGTGGGCTTGCTTTGGAGAAAGATGCAGTGCAACACCTGTGGTCGAGATGACGTGGTCCGCAGAACCTAGTATTCCTGAAGGATTTAGGTGGCCAAGTCAAAAGAAGGTTGCTGGGGTCAAGTGTTCTGAGTCGAGGTCCATAAAGCACGGCTTGTGGTTCCAGCAGAGTATTCTCACCTTCCACGAAATTTTACGCATTGCAAACACCCACTGGTCTCAGTGTGATATACCACGCTCCTCTGCCCATGCCACATGTTCATCCAGCTGTGGTCCACGCCCTACATCGGCATCTCCTACTTCAGGTATGGGTGCGCTTATGTCGTCTGCTATAGCATAATCTCTGTTATGTCACACCTACCTCCAAACACAGTCACAGATATAATGCTGTCTCTGATGACTGTTGCGCTGACGGCCATCTTAGGTCCATGATTGTACAGTCCATCCACATCCATAGGAAGAATATACAATGTATTATAGTATAAATGCATTTACATAATTTCAACATAATTATACTTAGTTATAAAACTTATTGTGCTTGACAAATCCTATTCATATGCCTAACACTGATGAATAATAAACTATACTAACCAAACGAATTTACTCTAGATACGAAATACTTTCCTGCCGTCGTATTTTCTTTCACAAGATGAACGTGGGAAATACAACCTAACGTGCTTCTGACCTTCACTAAATAGCAGTACTGCCAGCTGATAATCCAATACCTGCTCCACAATTAAATAATCTGTACCTTCCTTTAGACAGCTTTACGCCTACATAACCACTGTCCAGCAACATCTTTGTGGTATCATACACATGTGGGTACACCTAACCATTATTTGCAAAATATTACACATTTTTCAAACATACTAACACTACGTCAAGTACAAAAGAATTTAAACTGTTCATTCTTTTTTATTATAGAACTTAAAATTTCCTCACCTTGCGTAAAATACTATCAAAAACTGCATGCAAACCTCACAATGTCTCGTGCCGTTGGTGCACGGCCTCCCCTTCTTCCAATCTTATATCGGCACATATTCTCCATCATAATACCACCACTGCAAGTAGCAAACAATTTCAATACTACTTCTTCTTCTATTATACAACTGATACAATTTCCTTACCCGGGACAAAATATTTTCGTAATGGCTGTCATTCTTGCAGTTTCATTCGAATTGCCTGGCGACATCTTTGCCCTGTCATACACGTGTGGGTCCACGAAACCATTTCTTACTTGCAAACTCTTATATCGACACATTCTTCTAACATATTAACGCCACTGCACGCAGCACAGAATTGAAAAATGTGTAGTTTTATTTCCATCATTCGCCACAACCTCGTACATGACCACTTCGCACTATTTTTAAAATGGCTACCGCGTTGAACTTTCCTATTGGCTACGTGGACGGTAGACGTTCCAGGAGCGTCTTTGCTGATCATTAGCAACGAGTATAATACGTCAAGCGACTGTCCTCCACATTGCCATCTATTGGTATGCACAGAACTGTCGATGTAGATGTGATGTAAGGCACTAACAGAATGGATCGTTTGAACTCGGTGTGGTAGTAGTTTTTGATAGCTCTCATACGTTTCGGGTATTTATTATACTTGCAGCTAACACCTACTGTACTGAACTATTCTGGATTATAATCGAAATGGAGTTAACCATGAATATTGTCTAGTGTTTCCTGAATGTACTGTATATATTACTTCTGTATGTAAATAACTAAGGATAACCAAATGAAAACTGGGCATTTCTACTGACATGAACCAGGAACGTACGTGTTGCTAGCTGGCCAAGCTGATCTGCATTCTTTTCACTAGGAGCAACAGAGATTTGCTTATCACCTTATTTTCAAACAATTACAAAATCTTCAACACTCCAAGCAAGATCAAAAATTTTTCATTACATTAAGTTCAGTTGAAACAAAAAGTAACGGTTTGTAACACCTGATTAATAAAATAAATTACCTTTCTCTCTTCCACCACCATAATGATTTTCTTCTTCAATACTAATACAGGATTACCAAAAATTGATCCCCGGCATTTGGCGAGATAAAGAAGAAGCTTAGCTCCAGCCATTCTTAACTTTGGCAGAAGCAGGACATGGGTAGTCAGCTGAACATCCTACTTCCTTTACCTGCCAGGGAGAGAGCTCCCTATCACCCAACATCCTGGCTGATGGATGGAACCCAGTCTTGACACTTCAGAGGGAAACAAACATTTTCCCCTGCCAGATTCTTGTATAGTGCATGCCATACAGCCTAGACGGCACAGATCACCTAGTTTAGCTAGTCAGTATATGAACTACTGTCGCTGCTCCCATAGACCAGTAGTTCCCAAAGTGTGCTTCACAGGTCCCAAGTGTTCCACGACCTTTACCCAGGGAATCCACGGATATATTTCTGTAATGGCTACTTTTAAGTTTACTTATTTTTTAAATAAAGGAATGTTTTGTTACAAATAATTGTGGAATGTCTCTAATTGGTGATGTGTTTATTTCGTGTGACTGTTAGAATATCTAATTAAGAAACCCCCTCTACCCATGAAGCCAGTAACACTCAGTTACCATACATAACTGGTCCAGTGTTCAGTGAGTTACCAAGAATGATTATTCCCATATGGTCCTGGTTGGACACATTTACATTTCAACAGAATAACAAGCCCTTCACTAAAATGTCTACATTACTACTTCCAAACAGCCAGGTGTTCCAAATCCATAGTTTCTCTAACAGGAATTACACGCAATCGGACATTAAATACAAATGTGTGGACATGCATCACTCTTGCACCAATAAATATAATAAAAAAGAACTGTACATTTATCTCCATGGGCCATACAACAAGGTCACATAAAAATAAATAAAATGATTTCAAACATTCACAAAATATTAATATACATACACATAAATTTTTCCAACCTGGAGCATGAATCAGAAGAAACATCACACTCAACTTACAGTACTGCTGTGCAGAGATAGCAAGAAGTTTTTTTTTTATTATTATTATTGACACCTGAATTCTGACAAAAGCCTTCAAAGCATAGATAGCTGTCCAATACCAGCAAAGTTAGTAAGCCACTTTTCTGATTGAAAATCATCATTATATTGTCTTAATGGCCATCATTCCAAACAGCAGCAGCATAAAGCCTGTTGAAACTGTTCACAGTATCATGATCATCATATTTGGTCATGCTCTACTCCTTTCATTGTGATCTGTTGCTGCAAATATGAAACTATATGAAAGAGAATTGAACTGTAGGACTTTTGGTTTTAAAAAACTTTGTAAACACCTTATTACACTACATTACACACACACACACACACACGAGGCTTTAAAATACATATTACCTGAAATTTATACACACAACCATCAAATATCTGTTCACAGTTATGTTACAAAATATATGTGCATATATCTGTATTTAATTCAACTATCTTACACATTATTTTACTTCACCAGATTTATAGGTGGTTTTTAATAAGGGTTCTAAAAATGTTTATATCTGCTGCAGGGTTTTCTATGATTTTCTAATGGCTGATCTGAAGGAGCAACACATTTGTATTAATTTTCGCTTCCAAATTGGGTGGGGGTTGAGGGCGCCCTGGGTTTAAAATTGTGAACCAGGAAGCAAACATAATTCTTTTCAGTGGAAGGGCCTATATTTTTCACACCCACTGAAACTGAAGAGTGTCCAGTAAAACACGTACAGCTCTTTGACTGCTGGGGCACTGTACATCAGCTGTTAACCCCAGACTGATTCACCAGCATTAATACAGGGAGGTTTTGCAGTGTCCAAGAGAACAAGTCTGCCTAAACTATCTGGAACGATGGAAGAACCAAGACTGGTTCATCCACCATGAAAATGTTCCCATGCATAGTGCTGTATTAGACGAGCAATTGTTGGCTACTACAATATGGCTGTCAACACTCATCCTTGTTACTCACCAGACTTGGCACTTTGTCACTGTTCTAGTTCCCAAGAAAGAAATCACAGCAACAAGGGCGCTGTGTTTGGTATGTCCCTAAAATGCAGGAATATTCATCATTACACCATACCACATGCGATTCCAAAAGATCAGTTCCAGTGGTGCTTCCAGTAATCACAGAAATGCTGGATCCACTGCAAAAACTTGGAAGGGATTACTCTGCAGAGGCCAATGACTAATAACAAAGTCAAATGTATACCTAGTTGCTGCCTCAATCTGGGAGATTCTGGGAATGCCCTCATATAGATGAACTGTGAATGTGTGAAGTCTGTAATATATGTGTTGATTACTTTTCACAACGTGTTGCTCTTACCTGATGCCTGAAAAATTAATTACAACTTACTGCAGGTATACAGCACACAGAATAAAGTTTTGAATATTCCGGAAAAACACAAAACAATGTGTTAAAAATACCAGTTCAAGTCGGGATTCTTTTTGTATGTTAAAGTGTGACAGAAACATTTTCTAACTACAGTACTATAACTCCCTGAAATTTCATGTGGTAAATTTGCCAGTCCCAATTTATAGCTGTAGTTTCCAACCTGCATGTTTCTCCACTCATAAAGTTGCTATGAGATGACTTTGAAATCACAGTTTCAGTCAATAAGTATGCTACATCACTTTCCTTTTATGGTAGAAACCAAAATGATAGTACAGACAAGCATATATATGTCTCTCATGTTTACTGCTGCCACTTTGCCACCAACAACTCTTATTACCATATAACAACATTGGCATGCCACAGTATTTTATATGCATTCAACATGAAACCGACTCATTTATGTAAGCATGCAGCAACACCTTATCCACAATTCTAAATTTAGAACATCTGTGCCATTCAATGTCCCACCCAATTTAGAACATGTCTCATTTAATGCCACACCCAATCCCTCATGTCATATTTTATTTCTGCATGATATAATTAAAAAAACACAACAGAAAAGTGCAACAGGGTGATTACATGTTTTCAGCATAACTGCCACATAACATTTACTTGCATCCAACCAAAAACTTGAATGAGGACAGAACATTTTCAAAGGCTGCTAAATTCTATAAAACACGAAACAGATGTGATTAGTCTTATGCGTATTGGACCGTGCATCATCTTGATATTTGAATAAAGGATGACCAACTAGATGACACTTGCTTTATTATAAATTGCTCAACATGTTTCAGACGTTTATACGTCCATCTTCAGGAGCTAGCGAGTACTTGTTGTGTTGTGTAGGCTGACTTGAGGCATGCTGGTGTTATGTGGCGGGATTGGCTGTTGGTGATGTGGTATCCGAGTGTAGGCTGAACCACTACT
>Ga0123354_10000926_pt1 | contig 32969 bp, 26 predicted proteins | sample TergutLab28metaG_2_FD_97872 | JGI IMG/M metagenome (GOLD analysis project Ga0123354, IMG submission 97872) | Labiotermes labralis P4 segment gut microbial communities from Petit-Saut dam, French Guiana - Lab288 P4 | ecosystem: Host-associated > Arthropoda: Insects > Digestive system > Gut ... | reverse complement strand
TGGCCATTATCTCCGTAACCATTCAACTTTGGACATAGGTGTTTTGGGTTATATCGGTATACTTTAACATAAGGAACACCCTCCCGAAGTCTGGCACATTCCTCCTGGGACACCCTGTATATTCATGAAATATTAAATACTATTACTACTACTACTACTAATAATAATAATAATGGCTGACAAACGCGGATTTGTCTGCTAAAACAGGGTTTTTTAACAGCAATACAGGACCAAATCACACTAACAAGAAACTACAAGAAATATATTTTGAAGCAGCCAGACACTGATGAGTTGTGCAGAAGATGTGGAAAAGAATCAGAGAAAATCCAACACATTACTGCAGCATATGAGCAACTAGCACCTACCAAGTATGTAAAGAGACATGATGGACTAGCCAAAATTATCCATTAGAAACTGGCAGAAACAACCCAAACTGATTGACGATGAAAGTCCATATTATAAGTACACACCAGCCAGTGTACTGGAGAATGACAATTCCAATCTGTACTGGAATCACAGCATATTTACGGACAAAACAATACCTTTTAATCGACCTGACATAACTTTTATGAACAAGAAAACAAAGAACGCCTTTTTGATAGACATAGCTCCCAAATACACATAAACTCACCAAAACAATAACCGGCAAACAAAACAAATACCAAGAAATGGCGAATGAAATATGTGCTATGTGGAAGCAAAAGGCAGCACAAGTGATCCCGATAGTAATATCATCTATGGGAGTAATTCCAAAGTCACTATAACAGTCTAACAAGACTTAACTTGCACCCGAATACATATATACAACTGCAAAAATCTGTAATTCTTGGCACTTGTTCAATTGTAAGGAACTTTTTAAACTACAAATAAGACCACCAAGCCTAATCCTGTTGATTACTACATCCCAGGATAGGTGAATATTTCCCAACCAAAGCTGAGAAGTGATAAATTCGATGATGATGATAATAATAATGTTGATGACACTGCTGGAACCATGATAGCACTGACAGTAGAAGGGATGGTGGAGGCTCTGAATGCTGGTGTTCCATTCCCAATGGGGACTTTGGTGCCTACCAAGCATCTTGTCAAATGTTTGCCCACGGGGTTTCAGACAATTATGTTGACTGACTTGACTATAAACATGTAACAGACACTTTCTTATTCACATAATGCTACACTAAAATAAAAATATTATTTTCCTTTTAGAAGAGCAGTACATGTAAAAGTTACTGCAACAAGGATAACAGATGTTTAACTACAAGTACTTGTCACAGAATGGGGCATTTGGTGATTAATCAAGATAACCTAGCAGGACTCCAACTCACCTAACTTTTTAACAATGAATTCTATCCTATTCCTGTCGACTGTGTTTTAGTCAAAACAGTAATCTAACCAACCTAACAAGGGCCTATTTCAGTTGATGCAGAGCCCTGTCCAAAACATCAAGCCTATGATCCCTGTGTTCAACTGGAATGCTGGATATATCTCAGCAAACAGTGAGCAATACCTAAAGTATCACACCTTAATACAGACACTCCTGGTGGATGATCCACAATTAAGATTCACAAAGAATGGCGGGTGACCATGAGACTTGACATCCTTCAAAATCCCAAACAGGCAGCTTCCCCTGTGACTGCAGGACTGCCAAAAGAAGACAAATTATGTAATACAGTTTCAAACTTTAATTCAATGTATATTTCTTTATTTCTGTTCATAATTTCTTTGTTTTCTTTATAGGCACTAATGTTAAAATACAGATCAAAAAATGGTGCTGTGAAATTAACATCAGCACTGATATATACAGACACTGACCTGTCGACTGGTACACAGACACACCTCAGTTCACCTGCAGTAACTGGAATAGAAGAAACTTGCTGGTCACCCTCAATCTGATGTTGAAAGCCTCTCCATCCATATATACCACAGAAGAATGTCATGGATCCTTGGCCAGCACCATACCAAAAGAGTAATGATTACTGTTGTTTTACTTATGACAAAAAAACATCTGGCAGCAAATTCCCAGTAATCTTTATTCTTTCAACATGGTGCTATACCAAAGGACCTTACAAGAAAGGGGAACTACAGAAAAATCCCAGGTGCTGTTTCCACTGTCCAACAATGCCGCATCCTTTGTTAAGTGGACTATCAATCGGTCTTCTCAATGATGCGTATTCACTCCTGTTCACGGAGAGAAACAAATCCCCACATTACTACATTTTATAATACATGTCACCAAGACTGGGTTCACTCCCTGTCATTCCCCTCTCTACAACACCAAAGGCAAATTCTACAAGAGCTACAGAAAAGAAAACTGAACAGAACAACACAATTTTCACATAGATGAGGGGTCACAGGTCCTCCAATGTTTTATTGACTTCCTTATACTCCAAAAAAATACAGTATTAAAAAACTATGCAATATGTGCCAAATAAAACTGCCATTCGTTGGTGTGGTGGTGAAGGGGGGTGGCGGGGTTTGGGGGGCCACTCAGTCAACAGCTCACTGCCATATCTAATGCTTGCACTACTATGCAAATGGCTACAGCAACATGGTACACTAATTTCCACTCTCAAGCACTAAAGCCATGCTAACGTACACATCTGTCTTCAACCATCTCCTTAGAAGCCCTATTATGACCCATGTACTTCAGTTTAACTGCCTTCGACTTTTACATTTTCAGTCAAAATTTCTGAACATTTACACTTTTCAGACCTGGTAATTCCCTTTTTCTGCACCACTCAGCCCTATGTCTTCAGTCACCATGTCACCCCACCACCAATGCTAAGCCCAATAACTTCAACCCAATACCTATAGAATTCTACATAAGATCTTCAGGGGCTCAGAATATTATTACTCACTTGGCATTTCAACACAACAATGGCAGTTTCTTCACACACTGTTATACCAAAACAGAAAAAAATCAGCTCAATGCTGGGTCACAATGACCAACACCCTGACAACCAACTTGTAAAAACTTCTCACAGTGGTGTTGCTGTACATTCAAGTCTTCTAATATTTCTGTTCAAAAAACAGGTTCCTTCCTTAGGATTTCTGCCTTGCATCCAATGTCTACGACTTCTTCCCCTGCCTAGAACACCCACACAATACCTTCCAAAAAAAGTCCTTGGTCAATCCAAAGCCTTACCAAAGAATACGCCTACAGCCCACAGTATGGAACCCAGAGCCATGTCCCGAGACCCTCTGTCAGTAAACAATACATTAAACCCTGCAATATGTATCATTACTTTTGAACCCACAGCTCCAGTCATGAAATGGTAAATTTAACTATGACCCCTATCCTACCAAACTTGGTTGTGTTCTAGTCAGAACAGCTAACCCTATAAAAATGGCCCATTTTGGTTAATGCAGAACCCTACTGAAACACCATATGCCTAAGATCCCTGTGTTCAACTGGAATCCTACACCTATATCATCAAACCATCAGCAGTGTCTACAGTAACATACATTTCATACAGGCATTTGTGGTAGATGGTCCACAGTTTAAGAACCACACAGCACAGCTAGCAATCCTGAAGTTTCACCCCAGACAGACAGCTTCCCTACCACTAAGAGCACTGCAGGACTGCCAGCAGAAGAATTATGTGACATACACCTGTAAACATTAATATAATGTATATTTCTTTGTTGCTATTCATAATTTCTTTGTTTTCTTTGTAGGCACTAATGTATAAACACAGATCAAAAAATGGTGCTGTGAAATTGAATTCAGCATGGAAAGATAAAGACACTTACGTGTCGACTGGTACACAGACACGTCACAGTTTGTGTGCAATAACTGGAATAGAAGGAACATGCTGGTAGCCCTCAGTCTGATGTTGAAAGACTCTGCATCCATATATACCACAAAATGTCATGTATCCTCCTTGGCCAGCACCATACCAAAACAGTAAAGATTACTGATGTTTTACTTATGACCAGAAAACATCTGGCAGCCACTTCCATCAAACATGAGTAATCTTTACTGTTTCAACACCAAAGGACCTTACAAGGAAGGGGAACTACAGACAAATCCCAGGCGCTGCTTCCACTGTCCAACAACCCTCCATCTTCACTCCTGTTCACGGACAGAAACAAATCCCCACATAACTACATTTTATAATATATATTACCAAGACTGGGTTCACTCCCTGTAATTCCACTCTCTACAACACCAAAGGCAAATTCTACAACTGCTGCACAAACGAAAATTGAACAGGACAACCCTATTTTCTCGCATAGACAGCCCAAGCCCAAAAATGGGGCGAAATTCACTCTTACCTGCAAAATTCTAACTCCACATTCTTCCTAATCTATGCTTATGATTACAGACAACACACAACGTCCCCATGTATCACATATTCCATTCTGATAAAAACATAACCTAAACACGTGACATTCGAATTTTTTCCACTTAGTCACAGATAAACGACGAGCACAGGCTTGCAATGCCAGATAATCTGTGGTTTTACGTACCCTGCACAATTTGGCAAAGATTAAAGCACGCCTCATGGTTAATCGTCTCACAGACATGCCTTGGCGTGGAGAGTAATATGACCTCGGCACAAAATGTATTTCTTTTCGACATATCGCACAGATCATAAACGGGAATGGGATATTATTGGCCATCGCTAGTCTTCCTGTAAAGTAATATGTCTGATGCCTAAGGCAGTACTGATTTTGGTCTAAAACATGGCTCTTCCATTTTCTGCCTTGTACTTCGTCCCATCCACAAGGTTTTTGTTACAGTTTAATCACCAGCATTCAAAAGTTGCATTCCTGTCTGCTGTGAAGAATCTTTGTACTAAAGCTATGAAACCCAGCCGAATCCTCACACCATTACGCTGAAGCTGTCCTGTTTGATGTGACAAGCTGCACCTTACCTTACCTTGGACAGTGTTACATGTTCTTAACTCAACATGACCCTTGTGTGTGCGTATTCCGATTAAGGCTAGTTGTATCAGTCGAAACGTGTTGGAATAACTTTTAGTTTGCAGTAAGTTGAAATAAAATCGTCAGTGTATATTGCCATTTGCACGGAAGACATGCATAATATTAGTTTATGTTCTATATTTCCTGTTGGCGTTCGTTTGTATCTAGGAAGAAACTAAAATGAAAATGTGTAAAGTGGCAAACTGGGATTTGAGGTTTATGGTATTGGCACATGTTGGGCCGTGAGGTTTAATCCCTGAACATTGTTTTGAACTGTCTTGTTTGTGACAAAGGGAATGTTTTAGGTTCTTTTTGTCATTGAAACTCAGATAAAAAAATTTTACTTTACCGATGTCTTGTTTTAATTGGGCGCTTTATATAACGCCGAACTTTAATTTTTTTCCCCTTGTGGTATAGTATAGTTGGTATAGGGACGTGGCTACGTGCTAGACGGCCCGTGGTTCGAATTCCATAGGGACAAGAGATTTTTCTCTTCTCCAGAACGTCCAGACCGGCTTTGGGGCTATCCACACTTCTACAGTTCACCTGCCCCCTAAGAAAGAGCGATGACGCGTTCGCGAATACGCCTGACATAGTGAGCCATTGTGATGAAAATGAAGGAATGGCTTGAACTTCATACACCAGCGCTGACGCTTCGCGGATAAAGACATTTTTACTTTTATGACAGTATTTGTACTGAAGAGGGATTCGGCCTACCCTCAACTAAGGGTTAGTGAACGTATTGTCAGCGGCAGGTCACTTTTCGTCTATGGGGGTTTCATTTACGACCAGCAACAGGTTTAATATCCTTTTTGGGATTTCGCATAATACAGTTGCGGAAGACATTTGCTTCGTTTGGCAGAAAATTGAAAGAAAGCTCACTTAATTCAACAAGAAATCTATTGGTAAAATTGCTTTAAAATCGTATGACAATTTTTATCAAGCAATGTAGGATTTTTAAAATAACATTCTTAAACAAATATTCTTACAAGCCCTAAAATAGGGGTTAAGGCAGAGACCATCCATCACACTGATTATGCAGCAAATTACAGTTTACAACAACCAACATAAGCTCTTCATTGTCTTTGATTTTATTATTATTAAAACATACGCTTTTTGGTTTTCATAACCATCATCATCAGTGTAGCCAATAAGCCTTTTTAAAAACGCACATTTTTAAAAATGTTATTGTCTACTAGAAAACCACACTGAAGAATAATTATGAACTTGTTTGGAGAGCTGAAATTGAACTGCACCTATTCCAACAGTACTTCACTCCCCGCACCCTACCCCTGAACCAAGGCGTGAGTAAAGCCACCCTTGGTCGAGATACATCCCAAGCACACCCACCATACGCTCAACAGTTCATTCCCGTAAATGTTTCAAATCTTACAGCCCAATGTCAGATCTCATGACCCGCAAGCACTGACGAGTTTCACATGCTTAGTTTAAGTCCCATTCGAAAACGAACCCTCTAAATCAGACTGTCAGTAAACAAAGAAAAAAGAATTACGGAAAAAGAACAGCCATGTCTGCGTCACTCGCATTTCTATTTCTGCCAATGGGGCACAGACAACTTTCGAAACGCATAATTAAATAATCGATGTGTTACTACGCGGTTTAAGTCAGTGTTTGTGAGTTTAAAGCATACACAAAAAAGAAAAAATGCCGATACTTGGACTCGAACCAATGTAATTTAACAAGGTCGCCTACAGCGACCTACTGCCCTTTCGGAACATCCATCCCTTGCAGCAGAGCTAGCTAGCCACACTTCTAGGAAAATTACTTTAATTCATGTTTTAACTTCAAATTAAGCATATGTATTGTAGTCTTCAGTTAATATACACGTGGCGTGTTTGTTATGAATGGAAGGCAGAAACGCCACGAATGCACAAATATAGGGAAAGTTAAACGACTCGAATTATGGTGGCAACAGTAAATTACGTCACTTCCGGGGCGGGACGTACGAAATTTAAGCGCATACGATTTCCTGTTTGCACAGAGTGTACAGCATTTGCTGAGAAATACAAATAACTAATTAAATTTAAGTCAAGAATCAAATGAGAATACAAGATCCCTATATGCATATCTTTTGTAATGTTCTAGCCCATGCTACTTTTAAATTATAAGAGCATATTTCAATTTGCAATGCTGTATCGTGCATGTAATAAATTTCTCTAGTTTTGAAACATCTGACATTGCACTCCTACATGTCTAAGACTTTGTCAATGGCAAGAGCCCCTTTGTTCTTCATTCTTGCGGAACTTTTCTTCTACTCATACGCACTAAATATAATTGCCACTCTGGAAAGCTACATCCCCTCCCCCCACCCAAAGCATTTTTTTTTTCAGTGATGCCAAAATGAGGTAAGAACATTTGCAAATATACCACTACTTTACAACCCTTAATTACAAACTAATTCACAGCAACTAACAAATTAATTCCCTCTTGGAATGGGAATGACTAGTTTCTTAAAGCCTTACATCCCAACCCACAGAAAAAGTAGAACTTGAGCAATTCATGTATGAGAGTGGGTGCAGCCACACAAGGCCAAATTTTGTTAACTACAGAGAAGAGTTTTAACAGCTACTGAAATAACCAGTTGATGAAATCATAATCAGACCCCCCACAAAAATCCAAAAATTTGTGCAACACTACCATCACACAATGGGATGTTTAATATTAAACAAAACAGGTTAATTCTGATGCCCCTGCAGTAACTACTCAAACATACTTGCAATGGGCCAATTTACATATTAAACCAGTAAGAAACAAGATGTGTGTTTCAATATGCACAACTAACTAGGATGTAATATTTAAAACGTATGACAATAATTGTGGATACCAATGGACTACATGGAAAGCATAAGCTGACCAATAAAATTTTGTAACTTCTGTTAAAAAGGAATAAATAACACAATCATAAATTTTACTTCATCAAAGTTACTTATAATATGATGCATAATTTTTATAGCCACGGACTACCACCATTTTAAGGGCTGTGTGTTTTTCACATTAAACAGTCCATAGCAAATTCACGCAAAGCATACATTAATCTTCTTTCCATGAGTAATTTATGGTTTAACCACAACAGTATATCAAACAGACCCGTCTGCAACCACCTCAATCCCACTTAAATCTCAAAATAAATAACAGTACAACCCAAGTAACACTAACTTTTAATAGCCAGTATTATTTCAAAATCTGGGGGACGGAGTTCTTTCACGTTCTCAACCGAGAATCCACACATGCTTAACTTACCACCTCCACCACCACCACAAATACCACTACTACTACTACTACTACCACCACCACCACAAAGAATACTACTACTACTATACTACTACTACTGTTCCAATACAGTTGATCACAATTATCATAAGCCCTTACTACACTGTTTATGCCAAAGTGACATATCAGTGTCTACAACCTATGCAACATGCAAGAGTGACATGAAACTCCACTACAATAAAATTATGTCACAATGTACACAGTAACACCTTACCTTTCTCTCCCACAACTCTGTTTAGCTTTTACTTCACATTACAGGAAAGTGAATGTCAACACTAAATTATTCAGGCACACACTGTGAACTGTACTTCCTTTATTTAAGTAGCCATTTTAAATTAACTATAAACAATCTGCTTATCTGCATATGTGTGTGTGTGTCTGTGTCTGTGTGGTATGTGTTTGCATGTTGTTTTGGGTATCTTGCAATTTCTATAAGTTATTTTATTCATTAGTCTGTATATTATAATATGTAACATATCATTTTTGTATTTTATATATATAATATGTATATAACATCAGTGAGACAGTAAGTAAGCATTTTGATGCATTATTTAAAATTTACAGAGTTTCTTCTTCATGTAAAACATTACCTCCGGTAGGGCAAAATGCAAGCCACTGCACCCATACCACAATGAAAGACCAAGTGCATGTAAGGAGACAGTAATTTGGCTCCAGAAAACTAACACGCCCCATGTGTGAAAATGTACTTTTGATGAGTTTGCAAGGAAACTTGTAGTTACATATAAACAACAAAACCCAGAATAAATGAGCCTACACTCATACTACAAACATTTTGCTGTTAGCAGTAAAACCACTGCTTTCAGCTTTGTTATACAGGTGGTTCAACAAATACCATTTAGCCTGCTACAACTGCAGTATCTTAACAGGTACTATGTAGATTTCTATAATGAAACAACACAAGGAACACAAACATATAGCAATTCATTACTAAGAAGAGTTCAGGAAGCAAAAAGAGTGAATTGCAAGAAAATAAGTCAAAGGAAGTGGCATTATCTCTATGAAGTTCTGTATACTCAACCTGGTTCAGGTTTCATGAAGAATTGTGGCAATAAAGTTGGCAAGATGGGGGACGGATGTGAGTTGCAGGGCCTACAACATTCTCAGGATTATGTATATCCTGACCCACCTGACCACTTTACTCTGCCTTCATAAGTATCACTTGTTACCAGTCCAATTTTTGTTTCAGATGGTGATGACCTGCTTTCATGTGGCATTTTGCACCAACAGAGTATTCAAAGGTTTTGTTTGGTATTTGGAATAAATACTTAATTTTTTATAACATCTGAGGTGTTCATTGTTATGGGTATTCAGATGATCTTTTGGTATGTGACAATGTGTAGTTATCAGTGGAAACCAACACTTCAGGTGAAACTGACTCTCTCTCCACATTCAGGAAATAAAACACAGGCAGCAGATTCCTATGAAACGTTGGTAACTGGCAACCTGACTATATGGCACCACATTCCAGAAGACACTAATTGTAACAGTAAATCTTCACTGTATTATTGACATCATTCAACTATTCCAGTTATTGTCAGTAGAGTCCAACAGCACTTGTAAATGGTCAAGGTCATTTTCCTTGCATAAATTTGACAGCAGGAGAGTTTGACCATTGGCAAAATACAATTTAGTTGAATTAATTATAGCAACAAAATTGCAACACAATAAATCAAATGCAATACTTTTAAAATTTCATGTACAGTGTGAGCCAGAAACATCTCTCGGTTTCTGAAATAACACTTTAAGGCAAGGTGGAAACATTTCATTGACACTAATTAGGTACAAGCCAAGTCCATGAGAATTCATGTTAACCATTAGTATTTGAATATGATACTGTGCAGGTGACCACCATGTCAGTTAATACACTGCTGTAGTTGTGATGAAAAGGATGTTATAACACATATCATCATCATCATCATCATCATCATCATGCACAATGATGTTTGGAGCAATGCCTAAAAAGCATAGATTTCCATGTAAATTCTGAGCATCTGTTTCCAGTAAGAGTCATTTCTTACTTTGGGGACATCACTAGTCTGCCCGCTCACCTTATCACGCAGTACCGGACTATATCCTTTGGTGCTATGTCAAAAGCAAGGTATACGAAACCCCTCCAGTCAATACTGATGACCTAAAATAGCAAACTGAGAAGTGTATTTGAGGGACGCCTAAAGATATGCTACAAAGTGTTACAGTATCCCTTCCAATGACAGCAGTGTACTGAATGACAGGGTGACCACCTACAATGTGTCATATTCATATGCAATGATTTAACACTGAATTCACATGGACTGGGAATGTACATATCAGTGTTAGTAAACTATAATTACATATTCCCACTTTGTTTTGACGTGTTATTTCACTTCAATAAACCCTGTATTACAATAGAGGTGGTGATTCTGTGGTCTGTAAAAGAAATGAGTTCAGTTCCTGGCGATATTCATATAAATCTTTCCTTGCTCATACAAAGCACTAAGAAAGTACTGTAACCATATAAACACAGTACACCATCAAGAATATTCATTTCAAAGTCTCCCATGGTGTACCTTTACAAGCGTCACACATCTCAGCACAAACCACCAGGCACACAACAGCACACCACACTCCACAGCTCACTGCTGTACTGTCCACATCTCACAAAGTCCAGTACCTTTCTTTTTTCTTTTCTCTACCAATACAACCATAACATCCAGCAACCAGGTGAAAGTGTAAAATTTGTAAACAGAGACAACAATAACCATAAAAGGCTATATACATAAAATACTCCAAGACCTTATTTGTGAATTCCATTCTTCATAATCATCTGAGTTACTTGACTCAAATGAATACATAAGTACACCTCTGCTTACTAGTCCATGCATTCACCATTGTTCCTGATTTGAAATAATCATCCACAAACTTACTCTGTGGCTATGTCATTTACACACTATTTAACAATACCAAATATTCAGGCACTGCCCAAATTTTGGCTTCTCAAAAGTAATACAAGAGTCAATATCCCTGATTATCAGCAAACTAAAAACCCCCAAAATAATAAAAAGTGGGTTAACATCAACCATAACTGGTAACTACTGGTGTGGGAGGAATAAAATGGCTCACTCTATGAACTCATCAACTTTTAAAAACATTTCTGCAGGTAACACAACTGTCCTGTAAGAGAATTAAACAACACATCAGTATAGCAGAACCACCACTCACAGTGGACATGAACTGCCTAACTGGCACTCTAGACTCAATGATATTTTGTAGCATCCTTGACACGCATAGTGAGTGGTAAATCATGTGGCTAATATCCGACTTCCATTTTTCTGAAATGGACGATTTACTACACAAAATCAAACTTTTAAGGAATCAAATGATTAACTTCACAGAGCAGAGACCTTACTGAGAGGCCAAAAGCAACTCAGCTGCTCAAAGAAATTCCCCTGCCTACTATGTAACCCTAAGGTTCATCACCATGTACACAACAGCCCATCACAAGTCCTTATCCTTAAGCAACATCAAGCCAGTGTGGCTTGTTTCTCTCATGTGTATCATCACACATTTTTAATTTTTCTCACCTTCTCTGTGTGAGCCAGGACAATGTAGTTGGTACAGGGACTAGACAATTGGCTGGTCAATCAAGGAACTGTTGTTAGATGCCCAGTGGGTGCAAGAGATTCTTCATTTCTCCAAATCACTCATGCCTTCATAGCATGTACATTTCCGCCATGCATGCCACATGCCCACTGATTTATCACTGTAATATTAACTGTTGAAGGGTACAGTTTATAAACTCATTACACAGATTTTCTTGAGTCTCTCATTTCTTCCTTTCTCTTAGGTCCATATATTCTCCTCTGTAGTTTATTTGCAGATACCTTCAATTGCAGATACCCTCAATCTAGTTCTTCTCTTAATGTGAGAGAAATGATGTGGAAAGACAAGATTCTGAAATGAATGACAGAATGCATTCCTGAATTTAATCTGCTTTTAAATTCTCTTTGAATGCAATTTTGATTTACCGTTGTTCCACCCAAGTATATGCACTATGCCACATGTTCAGTTCTGATGCTGGGGCAGAAACATACAGACAGCATATCCTTAATCAGTTCCCAGAGCAGAGGAAAATACTGATTCCCTTAGGTAAGCCTGAGTCAGCTGAAAATTACAGTTTATGTGTTGGAATGTGAGAAGGTAGCCCAGGTCTGTGTTGTGTCTTATACAGGGCAGATCAGTGGATTTGAGAAATGTTTTCTGTTGTTCAAAGAGCATTAAATTGCATTATTGTTAGCAAAGTATGCATCGCAGAAACAAAATTGCCTCAGTCGTGTAAAAAATATTACATGTCAACAGTGTGATGTAATAGAACAATACAAAAAATTGTGGAAATTTTCAAAAGAGAGGTTCAGGACCGGAGGGAGAAAAAAAAACTTATTGTAACTGAGGAGAAATTTCAGATACTGGCACTTGAATAAAACAACCTCCAGAAAATCTGTGCCTGTGTTGGCTGCTCAAAATGGGACATCAAAGGCCTCCGCTCAGACAGCAACATTACTTCTAAAACTAAAATCATATGCAATTAAAAATGTATAACCATTTCCTTCAGACTGGCAAGCATGAAGCTGGTACTGCAGGTTGTTTCAAGAATCATTACAACTCTTACCCTGCACAAAGACAATTCTAGGTTGATAAACCTTGTCCTAATTCATTTATGCCTGTACACAAAACCTGGATTTTTTGTTACTACTGTGTTTCAAGCACATTCTGTCCAGATATTCCCCATCTGTCCTCAAAGGTCTGACCAGTTTCATGTCTTACAGTGCTCATATTACTTCCATTCACTTGGCCTGGATTTGTGGGAGAATAATAATGTAACCCGCTTCCTTCTATCTAAAAACTTTCCCTGTCAAACCAAGAGTTATCTATCTGGTACAAACATACACTAAACTAGACCCCATGTGACTGAAGGTTTCATATTATCTCTAACACTTTTCCAGACCCTACTGATATCCACATTATCACCCAAATTTTATAAAATTGCAAATCTGTTTGAAATTTTAGTCTGATACTGATAAATAACTTAATTAAATCACATAATTAATTCAGATATACAAAATTCAAAATTATATTTCAAATACAAGTAACAATACTGTAAAATACTAGTACAAAGTCCACAGGAACACAGCATTAAGTAAGGAGGAACTGACAATAAAATATTCTCTAAACAGGTCTGAAGAGACGAAATGCCGCTGGTTCATTTGTACAGATTCCTCACTTTCCAATGTTTCTCACACATGCATCTCATGGACTTAAAATCAGTTTATCACAAGCCCATTAACGCATGGTACCTTATCTACCAATTAACAGAATGTACAACATGTGCACACATACTCCACTCTGGCTATCTGGTAGAGACTGACTACAGTGAAGCACTTGGATTGATGGCAACTGACTAGAGCCAGACACAATGCATGCCCCACTGCCATTTAAAGCTTTGAACTGTTATATCTAAGCATAGAAAATGCTTACTTCTTGCCTTACAAACAACAACTTTAACAACAAGCTCTTTTCTCTCACTAGTAGCCACTGCCAACATCATCCTGGCAAAAGTCCCTTATCTCACAACTTCTCACATCCCTTTCTTCACTCGATATGTCAAGCACAGTAGTTGATGTTAATATGAGATCAGGTTTCACATCATTCCTGTCCTCAGTGTTGCATGATGCATCAGCAGACGGCAGCAAGCCTTCCACTGATGCTGCAGCATCACCATCCAAACCATCACACTTTTTACCTTCTTCACAACTTGAGTCCATACCATCTGAATGCACTTTCAATGCAAGCACCAGATCTTGTAATATCTCAGTTTCTTTCAGCTCGATTAGCTGGAAGCGATGATTAAATAGTGTCAGATGTGCAAACACACAGTTCAGGTGTGCATGCAGGTTCAGCAATACCACCTCCCGAAAGTGGCAGTGATACAGGTGTGCCAACACATGGAACAGGAGGCGCAGGATCTTGCGAACAATAGATTCAAACGAACTTGGAAATTCATTTGCTAAGACAAAAGAAACAACAAGTTCAGTTGCAATGCCAATTTCATATCAATGTTTCCATTATGGCATAGCATGCCTCTGTACCTGCCAGATTTATCAAGTTTCTAATAAACTGAAAGTTAAAATTACCCAAAATAAAGCTTGCACTCACACTTAACCAAATCTATATTACGTGTTCATAAGCTACAAATGTAAGATTCACTTTAACACTACTGTGCCATCCTCTTATTCTTCCAAGTAACAGGTAAAGTTCGCCCTAGAACAGGCCATGAAGGCTCACAGGGGGGAGCAGAGGTATAGCTCTAATCTTTCTTTAACCTCGGCACTAGATGGGAGTGGGTGGTCAACGCCATGCCCCGGCCTGGACGGGCGCCTAAAATCTCACCCCTACTGGGATTCGATCCCCAGATCATCCACCCCATAGTGAGTCGCTATGTCGACTGCGTATCCCGGCCCATTCATTCTTCCCAGTGGCCAGCCTTAAACAACAGTCTTTTGAGAACGGATTGGACAGGCACTCACCATACTTTGTAGGAAATATGGACTCATCACTGATAGTCTTCTGTGTGAATGTCATCACATAGTCTATGTACTGGGGGGCAGCCACCCGGGTCTTCTTGCCTTTGTCATCAAACCACAGGTACGTCCTGAAACAGATCCATCCCACTGTCCAGCACTAGCCACATGCCTAGACATGAGCCACAAGAAACACTAAATACCATTGTACGATATAAACTTGATGGTGAATTTTGATGATAAGTTTAAAACTGAGAGGCAAATGACTATCACCAAATTTTGTACGACAAGCTAGAGGCTTCAATTTTAAGGTATTAAATTATCTCAAGCACGAGAGAGAACACAGTGAGGCTCTATGTGATGCTGCAAAATCACAGGAATGCACTACAGGACACATGGTGTAAGATGTGTGGTACTCTTAACACTGTCCGTGCATTTCTCCAAATGATAAAACTCACCCTATTTATTTACATCATGGTAGAAGGGAAATGAGCAATCTTCACTGATGATGAAGTCTCTAAACTAAGAATATCCTAACAACACCATACCTTCCAGCAAAACCAGAATCTAACATACAAAAACTTCATTCTCCATAAAGAAGTGCTAGGTGTGTTTGTTAACTGGTCTACTTATCATGCCACCGAAGGTCACCCACCCATTACACAACAATATCACCATGTTAACTCTAAGGACTTTGAGCAGGGAAAAATACTAATACCATAATTTGTGTGTTAAATGGTACAAATGACTTTATATGTAGAGATGGTGTTCTTGAAAATCAATGTGTATGTTGAAATTGCATGAAACAGGAAATGTGTATCATTTAATACTGGGGGGGGGATTCACAAGCAGATGAACTTTGGTTTCTCAAGCTCAGTTAAACATTAATATACAAACTAAAACAGTAACTAATTATGCAAGCCATAGAATAAATAAATTAATTAATTAAAACACAATGTACATTCAGAATTAATCAATCTTCACTATGAATGAGTCTGTTTCAGGCAGCTGACAAAAATAAAATCCTGTATATTGAAAGCGCAGAAATGTACAATGAATCACCTCTACAAACAAACTGACTTCACGTGGGTATGTTAACCTTTCAATGATACCTGGAGGAACTGAGAGACTTCTAATTCTTCCCCTGCAGCTGGCCTTTGGGCACCATGCATTGATGATGCATTTAACCCTTTAAACGCCAAGTTAAATCCCATCTGCCATTTGCTGGCATTATCAGGAGCTCACCATATTCTCCATGTTAGCAGGGTAGGGGTTAAGGATACTACTAATTTAAAACCCCTTCATCCTTGGCAGTAGTTGCAAATGAAACCTCAGAATCAATGAAGGGTAAATAAATCAGCACCAAAAAGAGAGCTGTTTCTGTTCTGCCCTCATCAGAGGGGGAAAGAAAATAACTTTTGAACAATCTCAAAAATGATGGGGAATCAACGATATGAAACACAGCTTTACATTACTCAACATTATGGTGAGTAGAACAGCCAAACAGCGAGTGTTTCACATAGATCCACCATAGCTGAACAAGACCATTTAGCTAGACCACACATAACTACACTGCACTGCAAAGTGCACCGGTGTTAAGAGAATCACACTGTAAAAATATGCACACACTGTCTTGGCATGAATGTACCACAACAGTGGGTGGGAAACAAGTGCAAATATGGTACATGTTATTTGTTCATGATGAGAACTACAACAGATTTGCATTAAAATACTGTGGTCACTCAGTAAGTAAAGTTTTGCATTGACAAGTGATATGAAAGCAGTAGTGAAACTATGACATCAGAGGTAACAAAACTTTTTTCACCAAACAAAATCTGGTACAGCAGTGGGAACAGTAACTCAGCTGTCAAGGGAGACTATGATGAAATCAATCGAAACAGCAAAATTTCAAACTAAATAATCCTGCAGATATTAGTGCCCTATTCCTTACTGAATGACCCACACAATATCACAATGTTCAATTTCACCAACCTGTCAAAATAAAACAGCCTACCTTAATCCTGGGCCTGTCATGTCTGGGCATCCTGACATGGTGCAGAATTCGGAGATAGTTCCGTATACTAGATTGATATGATCAAAAAACGCAATTGCTGAAATAAAAAAACCAAAATAAATGCAATGAACCCAAGGCCAATTTGACACTCAGGTGACCATACATCGTGATAAATTCTTATAATAAAACCAACTAGATGCACTAATTTCTCAAATTTATTTTTGGAATAAGACTCTACACGTTTCAGACAGTTCCTCTGTCCATCATCAGGAGTTTTTCACTGTACCCACGGCAATAGTATATGTCATACAGGTTTGCTGACAGCTTGCGAGCTGCTCACAAGCTGTCAGCAAACCAGTATGACATATACCACTGCCGTGTGTACAGTGAAAAACTCCTGATGATGGACAGAGGAACTGTCCAAAACATGTAGAGTTTCTTCCAAAAATAAATTAGAGAAATTGGTGCATCTAGTTGGTTTTATTACAAGAATCTAAGACCATAAACCAAAAGTCCTTTCACTGATAATTTCCTGTTCAGAAATATTCATGCACCTAATAAGTAACGCTTCTAGCTCAGGCATGGTGCAATGTGTGTCTCATAAATCACGGCAGAGTCACAGGCACTGAAGATATTCTACCTAAATGATACAACTTCATCAAAATTTCTTTTTAATCAGAAAGACCCTGAAAAGCATATAAAATGAAAATTCAAAACTAAGAACCCTTTGAAATTCAATGAAGTACATAAGAACTCTCACATTAAAACACCTTATCCTGTGTTACTATACAAACAAAACTAAGATGAAAAGTTTGCATACAGTCTGGCATAACAAACATGCCATATACCAGCAAAAACACCCAATTTAACCATTATCAGTCACTCTGATGTCCATATGATGTACAGTTAACCCTATAAACTTACCATACACCAAACTACAAGGACATGTGACGTAATTCACAGTGCTTGTCTAACAGAAGGGCTGGATGATTGTCAGATTCCTGCAGTGGCCATTGGCAGCAGACAAAAACTTCAGAATAAAACTCCTGTGACTGGAGTCAGTGAATGAACAGCCTAGGCTAGGAGTGGCAAACTTTTCTTCTATCCAGAAGCAAATTTTTTACTGAAAGTAACTTACATATTTGAGGTAGGTGGAGACAAAACTGATGTTTCCAACTGTCAATGTGTATGCTGACAGACTTAGTGAGATACTTGCTGCTGTGTATTAAGCACAGACATACAATTCTCAGCTTATACATGGCTATTCTGAGAGTGACACAGTCAGCACTATACACATCTGTCGGTGCTGCTTGGGCCTGATTTAGTACATTTTATTCACCAACAAAACAATTCACACAAATACATGTATGTTCAACCAAATGATGAAAATGCTACTGCCATGTTTCATGAAGTTACACATATCAGTGTATTTTCTTTAATACATAAGAAATTAGAGCACTGTACAGTATTTATGTAACTGGTAACACAGTTGGGTATGTTACAATGAACGCAGATGCTACAACAAATGCGGAGGAATATTATCGGCCAACATAGCACACATGTGCGCATGACGTGTCAAGCCTTCCCGCTTTGATTAAAGAATCAGTTATCATCTTTGATATCATTTGTAAGGTTCAGTTATCAGTTTAGTTCAGTTATCTGCTTATTCGCACCTGTAGCAGTGAAAATATTTTTTTAATTATTCTGCTATACAATTTTAGCCATAAGTTGGCAAAATATAGTAAAAGCAGTCCCATTACAGGCCTGGACAGGCCCAGAGGGTTCCAGGAAATTAGGGTTCCTAGATTTCGTGACAATGGCACAGGATGGTGGTAGGTTGCCAGCCTTACGCACCGGCCGCCTTTACCCCCAGGAAATACTCCTGGTACTCATTTCTGTGTCGACCCCAGGGCCATGGTGCGATCGGAAGGATTTATGTAAATGAAAAATTCCACTGACACCACCTGGGATCGAACCAGCGACCTTCCGATTTATAGCACAACACCTTAACCACTGTGCTACTGCGGTCCCCTGGCAAAATATAGTGAGAAAGCTAATTAACTTGGACATTAAGAAAGAAATAATTTCCAGGTCAGAAAATGGAAAAAGTGTAGGAGATCTAAGTGCTGAATATGGTATGGCTTTTCATGTGCATAAGATTTTTTGTGCTTTTCATGTGCGTTAGATTGTTTATGCTTTTCAAATTTACATGTACAGTGTATAGAAGTTAAATAAATTAATTTTATATTATTTTTTACACTTATATTTTTGATTTTGTATTATATTTTTCCTGTTTAAATGGTTGTGTTGCAAGGTAACTTTGCTCTAGGCTGTGGGCCTGGAACAGATTACATATTTGAATGTGTGCTAGAACAAACAGATGCTATAATGAACAAGGTTCTAGAACCAATTACATTCATTCTAGCACATCCCACTGTATAGGTATTATTTCTTGGTAATCCTTCACTGTACACAATTTAGATAAGCCAATACAACACGCTGTGAAGGGTAAGCACTGTACACCACAGGCAAACTTATCATACCAAGGAATGTTTGAAACTTTGTAAAATACTGCTATCTGTACCAAATTTACATTGAATACATAATGTAATGACAGATGCACGACAATACAGTTCTCCCACTCCTCAGGGGGGTAACATTTAGGAAATTAAAATTATTATTACACATCATGTGGACATTACATTACATATCCCATACTGAGCCTATCTCCTACCCAACCCCAAATAGTGGGTTTAGTATGAGAATGAAATGTAATTTTAATAAAATGCTCTTCCTTGGCAGAGCTTTATTCCTACCCATTCATCCTTCACAATTAAGTCTTCATATTTCTACTTATATTAGATGATTTTATCACACCTGGCTCAGAATTTTTGGCATTATAGGTGACTGCCTGGTTTGCCTGGGCAGCACCAGTCCTGACCGAAGCAATGTAGTGAGCTGTAAACATGGCTGGACATGTTAGTGTCACAGCAACATCCCTGTACCATGAGATTCATCTGATATCAATAAATTCAGTTCCAGCACTTTCTGATCAAATCTTGTACACTGTTCATGAGCACTGAGAAAGCATTCTTACTGTGTGATGCTAGCCATTCATTGTAATCCAAGCCAGCTGGCAGGTCTACCAACACACGCAGGTCTATATCAGGCAACTTGCGTTCCAACACAGCCTCCTCCAGGTACAATTTTGGGTCGTCAGGACATGGAGTTGATGGCTCTTTGTCTTTCCGACGGGCTTTCCTAAAGTCAGACATAAAACAGTCCATTCAAACAACTGCACTGTTCTTTGCTTCAAAGGGACACATATGAAACAAACCAGTGGTTCAGTTCACATATTTATTTAATGAAGCTGCAACAGTGGCATGTCAAATGGGATGGGAATGTTACATATGACAAGGATGGGAAAAGAAGCTCGCTTATGTGTCCTAGGTGAAAGTGGTGTCCTGACATTTGCTTTATACAACCAAGCAACTTGGCACAGGCCTTCATTACCATCATAAAGTTCAGTTGCCTCTTCCACCAAACTTAAATTTTGCCTAGGTCAATCCACCATTCCATAAGTTTTCTGCCGTCCATTTTCCCATGTAGAACTCACAATGCTCTCTGGGATGTATTTCTAATTCAGCAGCTACAATTCATCTGCCATAATTATATGTTACTGCTCAGGCAGGAGAAACAGACAATATTTGTGTCAAATGCAGCAGAAGATTTCTCTTCAGTATTAATCAAATAAATCATTGAACAGGCACCATACAGCAACTGCATATGTAATGTGCTGGCAAACTGCAATTCCAAGGCCCCATCTGTTGTACTTGCATGTTATTTTGTGTCAAAGGCCTACTAGTATGATACATATGGGAATGACTGTTCAAGAACAGAACATGTATGTTCTGTGAGAAGAATGAAGCCCTCAAATAAGCACTCCTTATTACTGTCACACATTTAACATATTGAATCTCAACATTTAACACAGTAATATCTATACAACTACACTGTGAAAAAAGAATAGAGATATCAGAACTTTCCAAATTTCACAGAATCCCTCTGTATGAGACTCTGTACACAGGCCTGATGATGGTTCAATCCAAAAGCTGACACACGTAGCCACAGGTGCAAATAAAGGTGTATCACTTGTCTCAACAGCTATCTATATTGATGAGTTACACACATAAATGTGTGAAGATGACATCCAATCTACTGCATCAATTCTTTTGCATCAGAGTTGGAAATTTTGCAAAGGGTACAGCACAAACTGATTTAAAAAGGGAAATATAAGGGTAACATACTCATACTTTGTGCTGTCCTAATAGATTACTGTTTACTAGACATCAAGACAGTAGTACTGACCAAATAATGAAAAAAGTGTAATGTAACCATACCAATAGCAAACATTCTTACACTTTTCATTGCTGTTTGAAATATTTAATATCAAACAGAAACATTACTATTAATTCACCATGCAAGATCTTTTTGTTTCATTTTTCAACCAGACCATTACTACACTGAAGTAACATACGTGGAAAAATGTTTTCACACCATTACTTGGCACTGAGAATTGTGTCATTGTATGACAGAAAAGTAAACCAACTTTTAACAGACTTAAACCAAAATACATACAACACCTGACAGTGTATGTGTAATGGTAAAATGAACGATCAAACCATAACTTATCTTTAAAAGAACCTACAGTGTAACAGATAGGTCTACTGTCTATTACTTTCAATTCAGATAAAACTTGTTTATTTAAGCACCCCACAGACTCATGATAACAGATTTAAATACACAAATAGCAACATTACAAGAACTGATATTAATGCTTCAAGCCACTGCTTTGAGGTAGGAACATTCTGCCTCTCCCCCCCTCTCCCAATGTATCATAGTTTTAAAACCAGGCCAATATAATGTTGTGTTCAATGAAGAAGGAAGCTTTTCTCTTTATCTGCGTGAATTACACCATGTGATGTTGATGGTTCACTTACATGAGCGTTGTTACTTTCTAGTACTGCAGGTCTAAGCTGAAGAGCATACATTTGATGATTTTGTATTATATCAAGTAGTTCTTTGGCATGCACGTTACAGAAATTTCATTTTCTTGTCACGCCATCATTTGGCTAACAGTGAATTATATCATTTCTGGGTACCAATAATCTTTAATCATTCTTCAGTGTGCATGTGACTGTAAACGCCAACCTTTAAATGAAGTGTGTTCACAAAGGTAATACCTGATAACTAACAGGTAAGAGCAGACACATCTCCTCATTAAAAGTAGCTTTCCTAATGCACCCAAAATCTTAGCAATTAACTTTCAAATTCAGATGCCAACTATTGGTACCGTTACCTTACAGTCGAAGCAAAGTAGATTATCAAAAGAGTTAGAAAGTGGCGAATCAAAAGCCAGTTTGTTCTGCAATTGTGGAATTCCAGAGGGAATGATATGTGGTTTGATGAAAGAAGAAGAAAAACCACGTTCATTTGTAGATGGCAGAGAAGATGAAGCAGAGCTGCAGACAAAGAAAAACAGTGAAAACAGTAGTGTAGGTTAAATCTGTGCCAATGGTTCCCATTAAATCATAAAGAAAGAATGCCTGCCTATAAGTGAAGTAACAGTGAATACCCAAGCAGCTAAATTCATTATGCAAATTGAGAATGAAGTAACATTTACAGCTTCCGAATCCGTGGTTATTTTCAGCTTTTCCAAAGCTTTCAGACTGGTTCTGGAGCTCATCCAACCTCCAAATCAATAGGTAATGAAGGCTCTTTAACTAGGAGAAGGGTCTGAGACATAAAGCTGCATCTTTATTGCACCATATGCTTTCATGTTGCAGTGCTTAATTACAAGGAAGGGTGGCTCTGATAATGGGAAGATCAACAGGGATGTCAATTTAGCCTTGAAGTCAATCAAAATCCAGTGACATTTAAGCAGCTGAAATTTTCTCAAAATGTACATGAAACGAAAAAGGATGGTGAGCCCTCTACACTGATGAAAAAATGTACAACTCTGATAAAAAAAAAACTGTATAACTTTTATGAAAAGCATTATACTGTTAATTTTTTCCAGAAAACCTGTTATGGCTTTGAAAAAACACCTAAAAAACTTCATATGAAAAATAACAACTAGCATGGCAACAAGAGATAAGTACAAAGCAAAATCAAAGACTGCTGGTAAAAATTTTTAAGCCCCCTGTGGTTCAAACATGTGACCATTAAATCTCTGCATGACATTACAGTATTTTTGTCTCGTGGTTCAAAAACGAGTTCTATACCTTCAATACAACCCCATTTGGTAATGAAAGGCTTGAATAAAAGATTTAAACTCAATGATTGCAAGCTACAGAATATCTGAAGACATCAATGCTGAAATATGTTGCATACTGTCTTGGTTTAGCATGGGGGATATTAGTCTAACATCCAAGTGACAACTATTGGAAGGGGGGGGGGGGGCGTGCTGGTAAAGACAATGTCACAGAACATGATAAGATATTAGTATTCCAAACAAGAACTGATGGCTGCTTGTAATGCACTCAAGAGCAATCCAGGGGAAATGGCCTGACTCAATGCAGATGCTTCTGTTTTGCAGTACCTTAGTTAAGAAACCACAAACTTGCATGAAAAATGGGAAAAGTAATGACAAACATTATGTCACTGACTCAGAGGATAATGAATAATGAATTCCCTAATAAGGGTAACAACACAGACAAAGAGCTTGAGAACTTTAATGATGTGATGACATGGTTAGATGTTCACAATGATACACAACACCCACATGCACGACTTGCATTGTGCATGGAAAAAGCATGACGGTTCCTACAAAGTAAATCATTATTTCAATAAGAGTGCCTAACATGTAACTTTACAATACTGTATAAGCAATTCAATAAAATGTAAGAATATATGCCTCTTAAATCAGTCATGTATTTTAGTCAACACACAAATTCTAAAAGCATATACTTGTAAAATGCCAGTTTCACATGTATGTCATGCTATCCATCAATACCCAAGTTACATGAATGTTTCCTTCTGTTAAAACAATATCTAATTTCTTTCTTGATCCCTGTTATGGCAGCTATGCTTATACATCTGTCTGCTCTGAAGGACTTCAAAGATGTCTTGTTTATTTTCCATTCCTTCCAGTAGGCCTGTCACATCCTACAAGCAAGTGAGTTACTGAAATGCAAGATAGTAACAGGATCTCAAGCATCCTGATAGAAACCTAATTCATTACAGAAAATTTCGGAACTTACATTGGGTGCAGCTTGCGCCAAATGAAACTATAACTGCCCTGTTATTACTGATGGCAGTAAGTTGTCACTTGTTATTGAACTAGTTCCACAAAAACTGTGTAATAAGCTATTACAAAAGCTACACAAACAGATGAAGGAACCACTAGGAATATTTTACTTCTCTTCAAGAATATCCTTACATGGATATTACCCTTTGACAGCACTGTCAGGTACCTGGTACATACATCATGTTTTTCTGCCCTTAGAAGATGTCATTATGTGTACTCACCACACACTGGGTGGCCATGACACACCACCTAATCTACCAGACTTGACACAGTGACCTACCTCAGTCTGATGCTTGTTTCAGACAAGTTTGGTGGACAGTGAATTACTGAATTAAGGGTGGTGAAACCTAATTCAGTGTAGCTACTTGGTAGCAAAAAAAGAAAATAGGGAGCAAATATAAAAATGAAGCTTACAATTAGGGAAATAACACTGCAGGAATGTGAACCAAACTGACCTGTCATATTCAATGGGGTTGATGGATGACATTACTTATGACAGTTTATATGCACTGACAATTATACAGCACTAAGAAGACATCTAACGAACATAATTCAAAACCTCTCAGTAATTACAGCAATTTGTTGTTGAAAAGCTACGATAAACTGCGTCATGAGAAGAGAACTGAAATATTCTTTATTGATAACGAGAGTGGAAAGGGTTTTAAACTGATTCCTTTGATATATTTTGTCATGAAAAGAAGCATGGCGTTCTCATCTTCTGACATGTATCTGCTACCTGTACAGGCGCGTTCACTAACACCTCGATATACTGGTACTTCTTTGCCCTAGGCAATATATTTCAAATGAGAGGGACGTGTAGGTATGCATAATACAGACGAGGTTCGTAACGCCGATTCACACACTGCAGAACGGGCACCATTAACGGTACTAGGCAGCAACGATTTAGTCCGCACTACGGCGAGCAATCAGGCGATGAATACAAAATACCCTGTATATATACATTCTTTACTGTTCTCGGTACTTCTCGCGGCTTTTACCCGATCACGGGACCCCTTACACGACGACCGTACAGATTTACCTGGGACACAAAGTAGAAAGGCACTGCTGAACCACCGATCCAAGCACCCCACCTACTTTCTCAGGCACCAATGTCAGAGTGTCCATATCTTCTCAACAGTCACCTCGTAACACTATCACAACAATCGTCACTCGGTAAGATTTACCCTCGCAGCACGCAGTCGAAACTTAAAAGTGAAGGTGCAGAACTTAGCGCAGTTGAAGTACAAGAGTCATAATACGTATCCCTAAAGTGATTACTCGATCGGGCCAATCTGGGACTCCGACTACACTTTAATAATATCACTCAAAACAGTCCACTATACACACTCGCTCATTCAAATGAATTCAATCGTGATTCCTCACAGGCAAGTCTGGCGCTGCAACCCATGTACATCCAATGACAGGAGGGATTAATTACCGACGACCCCGCGTCATTCACTATCACCACTAGCAATGGCGAGCATTCGACGTAACAACACACATCACCACCAAGGTTCTAACACTTGACGCTCCAAAGGCTAAAAACAACGTTCTTCTCAATTATTAGTATGTTTGTCACTTTAACAAAGTCAGTTAAATCTCTGGAATTTCATACTGAATTGGGTGTGTGCATGTGAGTTAACATGGTCATGAACAAACGTGCAATGTATATGTTAAAGAAATTCTTCCTGAAGACGGGGCAAACAGGGTAGCCTGCTTTATAAGAGAAGGGGCGCGTTGTCAGGAAGTGAATTAGACTGACATTAATCCACCTTCGAACACGCTCCTTTATTCCCCTACACAAACACGTGGAGATGGACTGGCTTAACCACCACACAATGTACATCATTTCAACATGAATGTCTTGCCTAAACTTCCACAGCTGAACAACATTCCACAACACACACAGTTAACCTTCAATGACCACTGGGCGCACAACCACAAAGCTGAGAACTTTGCAACAACAACAACCGACTTCTACTAAATGTAAATTGTCGTAGTCTCCGACGTTCACGAAAAACGAACGAGTTACACAAGCGAGACTGCCTACACAACGGAAGATGACGAGTCGAGACTGTAACAACCACGCTCACCTACACCGGCCTATAATAACGGTTTCGACAACCGTTAACAGAGCCCTTAGTTCACACCGTCTTCTCTCCTCAACAGCAATCAGCTACGCACCCGTGCTATGCAGTACATGATATTCACACGCAACAGGTGCGTAACGCGTTCCACCACCACCCCCTCCCATCCTCTTAACACGCAAGAACAAACTCAACGAGAGTGACTCTGGCGGACAGGTGGGGTACTAAAGTACGGGCAACTAAGAGATGTGAACTCACTGGCAGGACTGTAAATTGTTTAGATCGTACGGCGGTTGGTCAGGATGCCCTGTACTTGAACTGAAGCAGTCATGTTAATGGGGCAGGCGAAACTCACTGTCCTGAGTCTCATATTACAGTCGGATAAGGGAATTTTGCTAATACCACGGTACATTTACTTAATACGTGATTATACAAAATATTTACACCCCTTTTCGAACGAGTTATTGTGGCCGTTAACGTCACCTGCAAGTGATGGTTTTTGGTTTTTACCGAATAATTTCTTGCCATTCGGACTTGTCTGACGTAATTTTATCAATAAAATCCTCTCGGACTGGCAGATGTATCAGACGGATAATGTAGGCAAACGTTCCAGAGACTGACTCCGACGTTTGCATCAGGGGCTCTGATATGACTCAATAACCAAACTTACCTGTATTATAGGAATAAGAGATCAACGTACTCGTATATTGTATGAACGGGTTCCGTCTTAAGCGGTACATCGTGTATTATGCAGCATACGAAGGTTACTTCGATTTGATGACGTCTAAAATGCGTGAAGGTTTACCTCCACATTTCGTATACATAACCCTGGTGCTTGGGCACAGGAAACGTCACTTTTGACTCTATCTTCTTAAACGTGAAACATTTAAAATGCATTTCAGCGCCGAGAAATTTGAAACTACATACAGTACTTGGTACGGGTTGTGCCACCGTCAGACCTGTAGCGTCTAAAAGTCCATGTACACGTACAGTACAGGCCACGAACAGCATAATATGGCATACTCATTGACGCGTACCTCCTCCCGCTCCGTGGACATACCCACGGTTGCCACAACACAGCGACAGATGCAAGGACTCTTTTTTATCGCGGACAGGAAACGTGCATTACCCACACACCGGCCCAAACACGCAACAAGACGTAGACGAGGAGGGAGATACAGGGAGAGGAAAATTTTAGTGAGAAAACACACTGATATCCTGAATCCCTGAGATAAGATTCATACAGTTCAACAACTATGACGCTAAAAACTAGCACAAGTTTCTCGAACACGTCGCCCGCCAGTTCATTTTAAATGGCTCTTTCACTGATGTTACAATTACAGAATGTGGCCAGACAGAAGGGTCAAAAAGGTTTGCTTTCCCTGGATGGTAACGTACAACATACGTCAACAGAGAGATAGCAATACAATAGTTTTAAATCCAATAATTATAAGACACCGTGATGTTACCACAAGTATACAGCGTTCTTAAAGTATGTTTAATATCAATGAACATAATCTCGCCATTGCTTACAATGACGTACGCCCCCCTAAATTTCAAATGCATTCGTTTGGCTGGCGTGCTAGTAGAGTTTCACACCTCTGTTCCAGTGTCTGCCTTCATCCTTAGTCTGTCATTTCAGTTCAGAACAACAAAACCTATCTCGGACATATCCATTTGAACAATTTCCATGTAGAATTTAACTCAACAAAACACGTTCTCTCTCTTTCTCTCTTTTTTGTAGTCTATGGGTCTACAGCAGCCACGGTAACTTAGACTTCTTTCGACAAATCGCCACCAAAAAGGGGGGGGGGGGGATAAAAAAAGAATATGTAGTGAAGTATTTTTTCTTGCGCAAATGATCTGCTCCGCAAGTGGCCGGTTCCTAGGGGAATCTCTTTCACAACAAGGAAACAATTTATTAACCATTCTTCACCTCATGTGGAAGGACGGTGTATAGATAACGTTTCACACGCGCACAGACAACGTGCCCAGTTCGAATCTCTCCTGGATTGTGGGCTATGCTGACTTCATTGATCCCCTCTGTGCCCCAACTCAAACGCCAAGACATGAAGGCTGACCTTTCGTGTTCATATTACCACTACACTCGACGCAGAGATGTTGTGGTAAATTGCGCCACTAAACTAAGGATCAACACTATTACGACAAAAGCCATCCGATGGCTGCAATCCTGAAACAGTTCAAACCATGTGCTAAATTCACATCCCATTTCAGTAAGAACATATTCCGGGCATTCGTCCGGGAGGACCCTCAACAGTGCAGCGCATTCGGGTAGGAAAGGCACAGAGATCTAATCCTTTCCACCCCGGAAAATTCAAACAACAATGACATAAGCAGTTCTCGAAATATCTGATGATTCCACCTCCCATTATTATTATAAGGTTGACAGTTACTCAGCCTGTCGAGAAACTGCCTGCTTTGATGGCACCCACACCTTCTTACAGTGTTCGGTGAACCCTATCCTGGGTTGGCCCAGACAGTCGCACCCTTATGTCTCGCTGTGTAACACACTAACTTAACTGCCCACAGTTATCTTCATTCCAAATTACGATGCTGTAAAATCCTTGCAAAAGCTAGGAGGCCTAGAACAGTGCAGCGCTCACACCGGGCTTGGCTTATGCAGCCTCATATAATGCTAATCCTGTATGTCGTCCTTCCCAAAGACAGAAACCTTAGTTTCATCACGGTATTCACAAAACCCCGCAACCGCCTACGTCACTTCAATAAAGTCCACACCCCACTAAATGTAAAATTTCCCCCGTCCACGCCATGAAGGCGTACAGGCGGAGAACAAAGTATAGCTGCATCCATTTTGTAACCTCAGCATTACATGGAGGTTAGTGGTTAACTTCACGCTCTAGCCACTCCAGTAACCACTGAATGAGAGGCTGGGTGCGCTCCAGACCCAGTCCAGAAGCTTTGAAGAGAAACCTCTCTTGACCCTACCGACTATGATACCGCGACTCAATTCACACTCCCATATCCAGCTTTAACAACGACCAGATTTAATATATCCGTGTTCTTTCCTCTCATACGCACGTTGTATCCTATCAATGCCATCTTCCTTTAAACCCGCAAACAACTAGGCGAAAGGTACAAGTGAAGTACCCCTGCAGAACAAAACATTTCTCCCAAGGCCTTTTGTTTTTAAATGCCAATTGCAATGGGTGATCCGGAATTCTTCATAACTGACGATTTTGCCAAACAGTGTGTACTGCCACAACTTCTTTACTGAGTCTTGTGTTACAATGACAGTTTTCGGATAAGGAATGTGTGAGGCCTAAACTTTGGTGTTAACCATTTCAAGATGTGGGCATGTTAGGCTCTGGCAACACTAAAGGGTTCCACAGAGCAAGATGGCGTAAACCGCATTCGGAAGGCACCTACTTCGATTCCTGCGACCTAATCGTCCTTAGCACGCCAAGAACATTACTGGACAATGACTTAAAATATATCACACGGACTTCTTCCTATTACATCACTCTCAACCATCTAACAGCATTTTATGATCTCAGTAGTGGATCCACAATTCAAGTTGAGAGTGACCTGACACTTGCACATGAGTCCGTCCTTGCTTACGATTCGAACAGCGTAACGTTGCAAACACACCTGACATAACGGTACAACTTCAACCTCTTCAAATCACGAAACTTGGCACCTGTGAAACTGCGTTCACACTCTGCAGAGTAGAAACGATGAACCCCCATACTAACAGACCACCGTAACAAAATCCTTGGGTCAAGGTTCTTCTTGAGGATCTGATAGTTGCTCAGCTAGTCGAGGAACTCCTCGCATTTTATGTAACCCGAGGGTTCATTACTGTCCACTGAGGCCAGACAGTGACGGCCATCCTGGGTCACATAACCCGATCTTCTCTGCTTCTCAAAGACCCATCCTAACTTCATACTTCTCTCTGTGTCTAGGCTCAACGTGTTGTGCTACACGAATGTTGCGTAAAATGTCCCTTCTCTTAACGCCAGTGCTTTTAGAACCCTTTTCCCACTGACACAGCACAAAACATGTACGCATACCACTTTTTTCTTTCTTTCTTTTGGAGCAACAGCCCCCAGTGGGCCAGAGCCTCCTCATTCACGCGGTTTTTAGATCAAACACAACGACGCACCACAGTCGGTAGGACTCCTCTGGACGAGTGACCAGCTCGTCGCACAGACTTCTACCTGACAACACACAACACTCACAACAGACAGACATCCATTCCCCCGGTGGGATTCGAACCCACAATCTCAGCAGGCGAGCAGCCGCAGACCTACGCCTTAGACCGCGCGGCCACCGGGACCGGCCACACATACCACTAGGTACGGCAAACATTAATCCCTACATTCAGAATACTGGTTGGTCTTCTGGGACGTTTCGCTGCGGAAACCTCAAATTTCGCAGTTGCCACTTTTCTCATTTAACGCGATTAGACGGCAGAGGGGAGTCTGTACTTATATTCGAATACTGAAACAGTATCTTGGTACATATTTCCTTTTTTTCTCTCTCTACATTTCAACACATTCAAAATAATTCTAGTAGTGCAATTGACGTTTCGTAACTTTCTTCGTGTGCCACCGTTTGCAAAGCACTGTGTTACGCTGGTGTTCCTTGAAGAAGCCAAACGCGAAAAACCGCTCCTTTCAGCTATCCCATTTCATTCCGTCCTGTCTGCGTGTTCGGCTCTAGATCGTACATGTTTTGCTGCATAATGTGAATCATATTACCAAGTGCAGCCAGGAAATATTCCGTGATGTCACATCCTTTCGTTTTCAGAACCGGGATCTGATAACAATTTACTGTTTCATGCAGTGGACGAACTTTCACGTGGCAGTTAACACGGGAGTTCAAGCGCTCTGCTTCGGTTTACATCGTACATAACATTCATTAAATGCACTACACAGGGTAACACTTCAATATTTAATCTCGCATCCCTTCTCCTAACGCAAAAACCATATACTGTTACAAGAAATAAAAAATTCCACCATTTCTAATGCCAATTAGAAAAGTTCGTAATGGTTGCCTGGAATGTAGGCAAACGCAGCATCATAAAATTGTAATAAAATGAGCAACTTCATGAATTCCACTTAACGAACGCAATGACTAAAGACGGACATGCCCGCTGGTATAGACACTAGCTTTTGGGTACCCATACAGTATGGAACAATCTTTAAACTAAACCTGACCTCCATTACCTCCCACACACAATATTTTGTGGACTTCCCTTAAGCTGGGTCCAAACCGAAGCAAACAACGTTTGTATGCGGACATGAGACAGACGTCTTCGGAAAACATCTCCAAGTCACTGATCAGAAACATTTTTACCCGTGACGAACATTTTTTTTTTTTTTTTTAGTTTCAGCTGCGTGCAACTTGAGATCAACACGCATCACGGCAATTACTAGCGCAATTATTTGAAACAAGCATTTACAGTACTGTTATTTCTATGCACTGTATTATCGTGTGGAGTAAGGAGCAAACAATGAATCCAATCGATTAATACGAACAGGAACAGTATTTGTGGGAAGTGACTTTAAAAGAATATTACCAGAAATAATTGTAAATCATGCACCACGCATACTTGAATCTTCATCACTACTTTACACAGTAAACGTTCACCCTAGAACAGGCCATTAAGGCCTATAGGGGGAAGATGTACAGCTGTACTCCTTTTTTAACCTCGGAGTGGATGGGGTGGGTGATCAGCGCCACGCTCCGGTCGGTGGTTTTACCATCGGGAAAGAGACCTAGATTGTACAGGAGGGTGGGTGGACCCCGGGGCCGGTCTGGACGGCTGCGGAAAATCTCGTCCCCACTGGGATTCGATCCCCGGACAGTCCAGCTCGCAGCGAGTCGCTGCGCCGAGTTCCAGTATTAACTTCTTCCTGTCATTGGCTTTACTACAAATCCTTTACGCGAACAAGTCGTGAAAAACAGTCCACACAGTGAGTTTTTAGAATACCGTTTGCGAACAGTTTGATTTGGTCTGAAATCGGCTTCATAAAAACACTGACCCACACAAAAAAAATGCATTATGGAATTTCGAAACTGGTTCGCGAACCGCCACCCGCAGACGACGTGGGCGGCAGCGGCCAATCGACGCATCCCTCCTACACGGCCGACCGTTAGAAGACGGACTCGTAACTCAGCCTGTCAGCGGGTTGGGAGAACCAGGCGACAGTTTGATGACGGCGGTGGGCAGGTTCTTGTGCAGGACTGGCCTTCGCTTTCAGGTTTATTGATATCTGTAAGCTAAAATCTTAAACTCGATAATACAGTTGCCAAGACTGTTATGGATCGAGGAAAAGATAAAGGGCCAAACACAGATATAATTTAGACTTACACAGGGTTATTCATAAGTCCGTGAAACATTTTAAAAATTCTCAACAAATAAACAACTCAACGGATCATGGTAGTTCTTACGCCGATAGAGAGAGAAACTCTCCAAGTTTTTTTTACACATTTCACAGATGCTCAATGTGTCCACCTTTGGTAACACGGCAGACATCTATGCGATTGTCCATCTCGTTCCACACGCGTATCAGCATATCACGGTCGACCAGAGCCACAGCAGCGGTGATACGGTTGCGAAAATCTGGAGATTAGCGGGGAGTGCAGGCACAAAGACAATGTCCTTCGCAAACCCCCAGAAGAAAAAGTCGCACGGGGTTAAATCCGGGGACCGGGGTGGCCACCGCATTAACGCGTCATCTTCTTTTCCTGTGCGTCCTATCCACCTTTGTGGCAAG